>Ga0209512_1002238_pt1 | contig 21201 bp, 21 predicted proteins | sample frozenSSSSmetaG_FD_184142 | JGI IMG/M metagenome (GOLD analysis project Ga0209512, IMG submission 184142) | Glacier valley bacterial and archeal communities from Borup Fiord, Nunavut, Canada, to study Microbial Dark Matter (Phase II) -... | ecosystem: Environmental > Aquatic > Freshwater > Ice >...
TGGTGCTCATGAGTGCGAGGGTAGCGCAGCGCCCGCCGGTGCCCCGGCCATCGCACAATGACTCTCGCCACGACACATGGCACGATACACGCCACGCCCCATGACCGCCCGCGACACCCTCACCGTCTTCGGCTCGATCAACCTCGACATCGCGGTTCGTGTCGAGCGCCTGCCCCATGCGGGCGAAACGCAGCTCGGAAGCGCCGCCCGCATGTCGCCCGGGGGCAAGGGCGCGAACCAGGCCCATGCGGCGCGGCGCTTCGGCGTGCCGGTGGAACTGATCGGTGCGGTCGGCGACGACGCATTCGCCGGGCCCGCCCTCGCCGGGCTGCGCGCAAGCGGTGTCGATGTGAGCGGCGTGCGCACCCTGGCCGGTGCGCCCACGGGCCTGGCCTGCATTGCCGTGACGCCGGAGGGCGAGAACAGCATCGTCGTGGCGCCTGGCGCGAACGCGGATGTTTGCGCGAACTTCGTCACTGACGTTCAGCTCACGCGCACGCGGCTGTTGCTGCTGCAGATGGAAGTGCCGTTCGCACAATCGCTGCTGCTGGCGGCGCGGGCGCGTGAGCGCGGCTGTTGGGTGATGCTGAACGCCGCGCCGATGCTCGATGCGCAGATCCCGCCGCACGCTGTCGATTGGCTGGTGCTGAACCGCGTCGAGCTCGACCAGCTCTGCGCGGCGCGCGCGGTCACCGGCGCGGCACCCACTGAGCGCGCACTGCAGTTGGCGCTGCTGCTCGGCGTGGACGTGGCATTGACGCTCGGCAGCCAGGGCGCGCTGATCGCCGGGCGCGATGGCCGGTGCCTGGCGCAGCCCGCGCTCGCCGTCGATGTGGTGGACACGACCGGCGCGGGCGATACGTTCGCGGGCGTCTTCGGTGCGGCGCTGGTCGCCGGCCTGCCCGAGCCGGCGGCCTTGCGCGCTGCCGTGGTCGCGGCCAGCCTGGCGTGCCGCCATGCCGGCGCGCAGGTGGCGCAGCCGGACCGACAGCAGATCGACGCTGCGTTGTGACCCGATCAGTGCGGCGCGTTGCTGCCAGCGCGGATCGCGTCTTCCACATCGCCCAGCCGGTCCTTGCCGAAGTACATCGCATCGCCGACGAAGAAGGTCGGCGAGCCGAAGGCACCGCGCTCGAAGGCCTGCTGCGTGTTGGCGGCCAGGCGCGCCTTGACCTGCGGCTCCTGCGCCTTGGCGGCGAGCGCCGCATCGTCCAGGCCGGCCTCGCGCAACACGGCGGCAACCTCGCCTGCGTCGTCCATGTTGCGGCCCTGTTCCCACATGGCCGCGAACAGGGCGTCGTTGTAGGCCAAGGCCACCCCGAGTTCCTGCGCCGCCACCGCCGCGCGCATGACCTTCAGCGTGTTGACCGGGAAGAACGGGTTCATCTTGAACCGCCCGAGCCCGCGCCTGGTGATGAAGCGCTGCATCTCCAGGTGCTCGTAGGCCAGCTTGTTCGGGATGCCGGCAAATGCCTCCATCGGCGAGCGGTTGCTGCTCAGCTTGAACAGCCCGCCGAGCAGCACCGGCACAGCCTCGATGCGCGCACCGGTGCGTGCCGCGAGGGCGGGCAGCACCTTGTGGCAGAGGTAGGCGTTCGGGCTGCCGAAGTCGAACAGGAATTGCACGTCGATGCCGTTGGCGTTGTTCGTTTCGTTCATGCCGCTCACCAGCTTTCCATCCAGGGTCGCACTTCGGTCTCGAAGGTCCACGCGTCGCGCGGCTGCGTGTGCAGCTGCCAGTAGAGCTGCGCAATGCTGTCGGGGTTCACGATGCCGTGCTGCTCTTTCATGGCGTAACGCTCGGGGAAGTTGCTGCGGATGAACTCGGTGTCGATGGCACCGTCGATCACCGGGTGCGCCACGTGAATGCCCTTCGGCCCCAGTTCGCGTGCCATGCTCTGCGCCAGGGCGCGCAGGGCATGCTTGGCGCCCGCGAACGCGGCAAACCCTTCGCGCCCGCGCAGGCTGGCGGTGGCGCCGGTGAAGATGATCGTGCCGCGCCCGCGCGGCAGCATCACGCGGGCTGCCTCGCGGCCCATCAGGAAACCGCCGAAGCAGCCCATCTCCCAGACCTTGAAGTAGACGCGCGCCGTGGTGTCGGTGATGCCGAAGCGCACGTTCGCACCGATGTTGAACACCGCCACCTCGATCGGTGCGATGTCGCGCTCGATGCGCTCGACCAGTGCGACCATCTCTTCTTCCTTGCGGGCGTCGCTCGCGAAGCCATGGGCCTCGCCGCCGTCGGCCTTGATTTGCTCGACCAGTGGTGCCAGCTTGTCGGCCGAGCGGCGAGTGACGCAGGCGATGTAGCCCTCACGCGCGAAGCGCCGCGCAATGGCGCCGCCGGTGGCGTCACCGGCGCCGATCACGAGAACGGCTCTCTTGTCGGTCACAGGGTGTCCTTTCGTGGGTGCGGCACGCGGAGTTGCCTGCTTGCTTCTCACCTCTTGCTTATTTCCATGCTTGTAGCGCAGGGTAACGAACGTTATCCTATGTGCCACTCCCGCCAGTGTCAACCTCAACCGAGCACCGCTCCATCATGCGCTACCCCAAGGAACACAAGGCCGCCGCGCGCCAGCGCCTGCTCGAGCAAGGCGGCAGCCATGCCAAGAAGCACGGCTTCGACAGCAGCGGCGTGGCGGCGCTGGCGGCGTCTGCCGGCGTCACCACGGGTGCGCTCTACAAGCAGTTCGATGGCAAGGCCGACTACTTCGCGGCCTTGGTCACCGCCGAGCTGGCGCGCACCGCGCAGATGTACGCCGCCATCGACCCCGATGACGGTCCCCGCGCCGCCCAGGCCGTTGCCGGCTACCTGGGCATGGCGCACTTGCGGCACCCGGGGCAGGGCTGCCCGCTGCCGGCCCTGACGCCGGAGATCGCGCGTGCCGATGCACCGGTTCGCGTGGCCTACCAGGCCGGCCTGTTGGACGTTCACGCCCAGCTGCAACGGCTGACGGGCAATGCGGCCGAGGCCTGGGTGCTGCTGGCCCAGAACGTCGGTGCGGTCATGCTCGCCCGCGCGCTGCCCGATGAAGCAGTGCAGAAAGAGCTGCTGGCCGCCGTGCGGCTGGCCAGTGAAAAGCTCGTCGATCACGAAGTTGCCACCGGGCCGACCTGACGAAGGGCGCCCGTCACAATGCGGCGTGCCTCACCCTGGCGCGCCGGCCCGTTTCACACATGCTCAAGTGGACTCTTCTTGCCCTCTACCTCGGCGCGATCCTGCGCGTGCATCTGCGCGGCCGGGTGCGCCACAAGTGGTTCAAGCAGCTCTTCGATCACTCGGCATTCCTGGCCCCGCTGAACACCTTGATGTACGCGTTGTCGAGCGTGCCCACGCGGCCCTACGTGCCGGTGGCTGCCTTCCCCGACCTGGTGGCTCTGCAGGGGCGCTGGCAGGAGATTCGCGACGAAGGGCTCGCGCTCGTCAAGTTGCAGAAGATCAAGGCGCCCGACAACAACGACGACGTCGGCTTCAACTCGTTCTTCAAGGAAGGCTGGACCCGCTTCTACCTGAAGTGGTACGAGGTCGACCCGCCGTCTGCACAGTTGTGCCCGGTCACGGTGGGCCTGCTGCGCCAGGTGCCCAGCGTCAAGGCGGCGCTGTTCGCGCACCTGCCGGCGGGCGCCAAGCTGAACCCGCACCGCGACCCGTACGCGGGGTCGTTGCGCTACCACCTCGGGCTCGTCACGCCGAACAGCGATGCATGCCGGATCTGGGTCGACGGCGAAGCGTATGCGTGGCATGACGGCGAGGGTGTGATCTTCGACGAGACCTACATCCACTGGGTGCGCAACGACACCACGCAAGACCGGATGATCCTGCTGTGCGATGTGGAGCGGCCGTTGCGCTGGCGCTGGGCGCAGGCCATCAACCGAGGCTTCTCGCGCTACGTGATGAGCGCCGCCGCTTCGCCGAACGATGCGGGTGACCGCACTGGTTTGCTCGGCCGCCTGTTCCGCGTGTCGGTGCTGGCCGGCGCCTACCGCCGCCGCTTCAAGGCCTGGAACCCGCGCGTCTACAAGGTGACGCGCGTGGCGCTGGTGCTGGGGCTGGCGGGGTTGATCATCTGGTTGTAGTAGTCCCCCAGGCCAACGAGTACGTTGTCCGCCCCCCGAGGGGGTATGAGCAAAGTGGCAAAGCCACATTCGCTCATAGACCGCCCTACAGCACCCGCCCCGGGTTCATCAGCCCCTGCGGGTCGAGTGCCTGCTTGATGGCGCGCATCATCTGCAGCGCCACCGGCGACTTGCGGGCCGCCAGCGCGTCGCGCTTCAACGCGCCGATGCCGTGCTCGGCTGAAATGGAACCGCCGTGCGCGGCCACGGCATCGAACACCAGCGCGTTCACGGCGGGTTCGCAGTCGCGCAGGAAGGCGGCTGCATCGCCGGTGGCGGGGGCCTGCACGTTGTAGTGCAGGTTGCCGTCGCCGAGGTGGCCGAAGTTGACCAGCCTCGCCCCGGGAAAGGCCTGCTGCAAGGCCGCGTCGGTGCCCGCCACGAAAGCCGGAATGGCCGAGATCGGCAGCGAGATGTCGTGCTTGATGTTCAGGCCTTCGGCGCTTTGTGCGAGCGGGATCGACTCGCGCAGCTGCCACATCGCCGCCGACTGCGCCTGGCTGCTGGCCACGGCCGCGTCGCTGATCACGCCGCGCTCGAGCGCGGCTTCCAGCAAGGCCTCGAAGCCTTCCCGCGCATGGGCTTCGCTCTCGCTGTCGGACTGCTCCAGCAACACCGTCCATTCGGCTTCGGGCAGCGGTTGCGCCAACTGCGCGAAGTGCTTGCGCACGAGTGCCAGTGCGTGCCGCTGCATCACCTCGAAGCCGGTCAGCCCCGCGCCGAGGCGGGCCTGCGCAAGCTGCAACAGCGCCACCGCATCGGCCAGGGTGGCGAGAGACGCCATCGCGGTGGTCACGGCCACCGGCTGCGGGTGGAGCTTGAGCGTGGCGGCAGTGATGATGCCGAGCGTGCCTTCGCTGCCGATGAAGAGGTCGCGCAGGTCGTAGCCGGTGTTGTCTTTGCGCAGGCCCGACAGGCCGTGCCAGACCTCGCCACTGGCCGTGACCACTTCGAGCCCCAGGCACAGCTCGCGCGCGTTGCCGAAGCGCAGCACCTGCGTGCCGCCGGCGTTGGTGGCCAATGTGCCGCCGACCGTGCAACTGCCCTCGGCAGCCAGGCTCAGCGGGTACAGCAGGCCTTGTGCGGCTGCGGCGTCCTGCACGGCTTGCAGCACGCAACCGGCCTCGACGGTCATCGTCAGGTTGGCCGCATCTGTGGCGCGAATGCGGTTCATGCGCGCCAGGTTCAGCAGCACCTGCGTGCCCGACGCGTCGGGCACCGAGCCGCCGACGAGCCCGGTGTTGCCGCCCTGCGCCACGATGCCCGCGCCGTGCGCCGCACAAGTGCGCACGACCTGCGCCACCTCGAGGGTCGAGCCGGGCCGCACGACCGCCAGCGCGCGGCCTCGGTAGCGTTGGCGCCAGTCGAGCTCATAGGCCGACAGGTCGCCCTCGGTCAGCACGTGCGCGGCGCCGACGGCCGCGCGCAAGACGGCCAGCAGCGGCAGAGTCAAGGCAGTGCCTCGGCCGGGGTCACGAGGGCTTCTTCGGCCTTCGCATCCCGGGCCTTCGCATCCCGGAGGCGCCAGCGCACATGCGCCGAGCAGGCCGCGAAGAGCAGCAGGCAGAGCAGCACTTCGATGAGGGCCAGCCAGCGGCCGGCGCCCCGGTCGCTGGTGGCGCGCACGGCGCCTTCGAAGAAGTACAGCCACACCAGCAGGCTGACCCAGCGGTAGGTGTACATCCGGTTCTTCAGCAGGCCGGCCAGCGGAATGGCCAGCGGCAGCACCTTGAGCGCCAGCGTGCCGCTGCCGGTGGGCGCGAGCCACAGCTCCCAGACGAGGCCGAGCACGATCAGGCCGAGCAGACTCGTGACGGCGGCAGCGCGGGTCCAGCGCACCGACGGTGGCATGACGGTTGGCAAGGCAGAAGGCGCGGAGGCGGAAGGTGCAACGGAAGGTGCAGGAGAGGGCAGCGGCGGAGTCGTGTTCATCGCTGACTATGATGCCAGCAATGACATCCCCTTCCCTCGTGAGGCAGGCGTTGAAGGAGCACCTCCCGAACCTGCTGGAGACGCTGCAAACCTGGCCCTGGCTCGACACCCTCCAGACCCTGCGTGCGCGCTTCCGCGAAGACCGCCTCGGCCTGACTGCCGGCAGCCTGACCTTCACCACCCTGGTGTCGCTCGTACCGCTGGTCACGGTGATGTTGGCGCTGTTCTCTGCGTTCCCCATGTTCGCCAGCTTCCAGAGCGCGCTGCAACAGTACTTCCTGCAGACGCTGGTGCCCGAGAGCATTGCCAAGCCGGTGCTGGGCTGGATCACGCAGTTCGCCAGCAACTCGAACCGGCTCGGCACGGTGGGCCTCGTCTTCCTGCTGTTCGCGGCACTGGCGTTGATGCTGACCATCGACCGCACGCTCAACGGCATCTGGCGCGTGCGCGCCCCTCGGCCGATGGCGCAGCGCGTGCTCGTGTACTGGGCGGCGGCAACGCTCGGGCCGCTGGTACTGGGCATTAGCCTGAGCGCCACCTCGTATGCGGTGTCGGCGTCGAAGGGGCTGGTGCACGTGCTGCCGGTGAGCGTGAACCTGTTGATCGGCACGCTGCAGTTCGCGCTGCTCGCGGCCACGCTGGCGGGCCTGTTCCACTACGTGCCGAACACGCATGTGCGCTGGCCCCACGCGCTGGCCGGCGGCATCAGCGCGGCGGTGGGCTTCGAGGTGGCGAAGAAAGGGCTCGGCTGGTACCTGGCGCAGGTGCCCACGTACTCGATGGTGTACGGCACCTTCGCGGTCGTGCCCATCCTGCTGATCTGGATCTACCTCGGCTGGGTCATCGTGTTGCTCGGTGCGGTGATCGCAGCCTACGCGCCGAGCCTGCGGATGCGCGTCAAGCGCTGGCCCGACGGCCCGGGCGCGCGGCTGCAACTGGCGGTGGCGCTGCTGCGCGAACTGCAACTGGCGCATGCGGGCGGCGAACGCGGGCTCGGATCGGCGCAGCTGTCGGAGCTGCTGCGCACCGACCCGCTGCAGATCGAACCCATTCTCGACACACTGGTCGCGTTCGACTGGCTCGGCTGCCTGGACGAGGCCGGCGCGCCGCGCTACGTGCTGCTGTGCGACCCGGCGGCCACGCCCGCGCAGCCGCTGCTGTCGCAGTTCCTGCTCGAACCCTCGGCCGCGGCGCGCGGCCTGTGGCGGCGCGCCGGCTTCGACGTGATGACGCTGCAGGAGTTGCTCAGCGTTTGAGGTGCGACAAGGCCGCGCGCGCTCGAGGTCGTGGCTCAGCGCGTCGCCTCGAACGACGGCGCCCCGCAGTGCCGTGCGCAGTTCTTGCCGCTGCGCTTGGCAGCGTACATGGCGTCGTCGGCGAGCTGCAGCAGGGCGAGCGGATGGGTGGCGTCGGTGGTCGCCAGCGCGTAGCCGATGCTCGCGGTGATGCTGCGCCGCAAGGTCCGGTTCAATGCCGCGCCGTCCGACGCGCGGCGCACCGCATCGAGTATGTGCAGCGCCAGTGCCTCGGCGCCGGCCGCGTCGCGCACCGTTGCGAGCACCAGGAACTCGTCGCCACCGAAGCGGCCGACGGCGTCGTCCGCGCGCACGGCCTGCTGGAGCGCACTGGCCACTGCCACCAGCAGGGCATCGCCTTCCCGGTGGCCGAGCACGTCGTTCACGGCCTTGAAACCGTCGAGGTCGACGAAGAACAGCGCCACCGGCGTGCGCACCGCATCAGTCATGGCGGCCTCGATGCGGTCCATCATCGTGCGGCGGGTCAGCACGCCGGTCAGCGCGTCGTGTTCGGCATGGCGGCGCAGCTGCTCCTGCGCCACGGTCAGCTCGTGCACGTCGATCGTCACGGTGTACAGGCCCACGACCTCGCCGGCATCGTCCAGGTCGGGCACGTAGCTGGTGCGCATCCAGCGCGGGCCTTGCGGCAGCGAGGTCACGAGCCGCGTGTACTGCACCGTGCTGCCCAGCAGTGCGCGCCGGAAGTACGGCTCGTGCTCGGCCCAGCGGCGCGGGCCGCGAATGGTGCCGATGTGCTGGCCGAGCAGCTTCTCGGCCGTTTGCTGCGTGGCCTCGGTATAGGCCTTGTTGACGAAGCGCAGCACGAAGCCGCGGTCCACGTAGGTCAAGGGGTAAGGGATGTTGTCGGTGAAGCGGTCAAGCCGCACTTGCGCGGCCTGCAACGCCTCGCGCGCGACCACGTCGGCGTGAATGTTGGTTGCGATGGTGAATACCGATTCGACCTGGCCGCTCGCGTCACGGTCCGGGAACAACTGAACGCGCGCCCATTGCCCGGGCGCGGGGCCATGGCGAAGCTGGCGCTCGTAGCTCACGTTCTTGCCCGCGAAGGCCTGTGCGAACGCCAGGCCGGCACGTTCCCACGCGGCGGCGCCATACAGCTCTTGCAAGGAGTGGCCGAGCAGGGCTTCGCGCTCGCGGCCGGCCCAGATCAGGTAGTGGTCGTTGCAGAACACCAGCCGTGCGTCGCGGTCCCAGCGGCCGATGGGCAGTTGAATGGCATCGACCAGGCGCTCGATGTGGCCGAAGCGGGGTGCGGGGGTCACCATGATCGGGCGTGATCGGCGCGGCAGCGTGGGCAGATGCGGGCAGGTCGCGTCAGGCCACCGGCTGCAAGGCCTGCAGCACCGCATCGGGCGCCTCGGTCATCAGCGCATGGCCGGCGCGGACCATCACGGTGCGTGCCTTCAACGCGTCGGCCAACGCGCTGGCCTGCATGGGGCTCGTCATCTGGTCGCGCTCGCCGAGCACCAGCGTCACGGGGCAGCGCACCTTTGCTGCGGCTTCCAGGCCGCCGGCATAGGCATCACACATGCTGAAGTCGTGGTGGAACAGGTTGCAGCCGGTCTGCAGCGCCTGCACGCGCTGCATCAACGCGCGGTTGCCGCCGTGCAGCCAGCTGCCCGGGCCGGGGTGCGAGGGCTTGGCCGCGAGCGTGGAATGAGAGAAGGCGTTGACCCTGTCGATGGCCGTGAGCGGCCGGTCGTGCGCCGTGTCGAGCAGCGCCTGCGACACCTTCATCGGGTAGGCGGTTCCGACCATCGCAAGCCGGATGATGCGCCCGGGTGCGCGCGCCGCCGCTTCCAACGCGATCAACGAGCCCATGCTGTGGCCGACGAGGGCAGCCTGCTGCACGCCGGCAGCGTCAAGCAGCGCGAGCAGCCAGTCGGCCGCGGCCTCCACGCTGGGCAGCGGCATGCCCGCGCTTCGGGCGTGGCCGGGCAGGTCGACCGCGAGCACCGCGTGGCCATGGTGCGCGAACCAGCGCGCCAGCAGCGTGAACACGCTGTGGTCGTGCAGCGCGCCATGCACGAACAGGGTGCAGGGCAGGGCGGGATCGAAGGGCTTGCCTCCCGTGTACGCGTAGGCGGTCTGCGGGCCGTGCGGGCCACCGACGGTCAGCTCCATCACGCCCCCGCTTTCTGCGCCACCTTGAACGCGCGTTTCAGGTCGTCGATCAGGTCTTCGGCGTCTTCCAGGCCGATGGACAGGCGGATCGTGCCCGGCGTGATGCCGGCCTGCACCAGCGCGGCATCAGTCATGCGGAAGTGCGTGGTCGAGGCCGGGTGGATCACGAGCGAGCGGCAGTCGCCCACGTTCGCCAGGTGCGAGAAGATCTGCAGTGCATCGATGAACGCCACGCCCTGCTGGCGCGAGCCGCGCAGGTCGAAGCTGAACACCGAGCCGCAGCCGCGCGGCAAGAGCTTCTTCGCGAGCGCATGGCTGGGGTGGGACTCCAGTTCGGGGTAGCCCACGCGAGCCACCATCTCGTGCGCGGCGAGGAACGCGACGAGTCTGCGCGTGTTCTCCACATGCCGCGCCATGCGCAGCGGCAGCGTCTCGATGCCTTGCAGGATGAGCCATGCGGTGTGCGGGCTCATGCAGGCGCCGAAGTCGCGCAGGCCTTCGCGGCGCGCACGCAGCAGGAAGGCGCCGACCGTGCTTTCCTCAGTGAACACCATGCCGTGGAAGCCGTCGTACGGTTGCGTCAGTTCGGGGAAGCGGCTGGATGCGGCCGGCGCCGCCCAGTCGAAGTTGCCGCTGTCGACCAGCACGCCGCCGATCACCGTGCCGTGGCCAGAGAGGAACTTGGTCGCCGAATGGAAGACGAGGTCCGCGCCGTGGTCGAACGGCTTCATCAGCCACGGCGTGGTGAAGGTCGAATCGACCAGCAACGGCAGGCCGTGGTCGTGCGCGATGCTGGACACCGTCGGTACGTCCAGCACGTCGAGGCCGGGGTTGCCCAGGGTCTCGCCGAACAGCAGCTTCGTGTTCGAGCGAATGGCGGCGCGCCACGCGTCCACGTCGCCGGGCTTGACGAACGTGGTCTCGATGCCGAAGCGCGCCAGCGTGTAGTGCAGCAGGTTGTGCGAGCCGCCATACAACGCGCTCGACGCCACGATGTGCGAGCCCGCGCCGGCCAGCGTGCTGATCGCAAGAACCAGTGCGGCCTGGCCGCTGGCCGTGGCGATGGCACCGACACCGCCCTCGAGCGCTGCCATGCGCTCCTCGAACACCGCATTGGTCGGGTTCGAGATGCGGCTGTATACATGGCCCGGCCGCTCCATGTTGAACAGCGACGCGGCGTGCGCGCTGTTCTCGAACACGAACGAGGTGGTCAAGTGGATGGGCACGGCGCGCGCGCCGGTGGCCGGGTCGGGCGCGGCGCCGGCGTGCAGCGCAAGCGTGTCGAAGCCGGGGTTCGAGTAGCCGGGCATGCGGGCCTCCAGGGCAGGTGTTGCGGGGACATCGGGGTGTTGCCCGCAGGAATTGTGGGCTATATTGAATCGACTGCAGTCCCCCGGGGAGAGCCTCATGAAAGTCAGCGACATTCTCCTCGTGAAGGGTGGCACGCTGTTCACGGTGACGTCCGACCAGCCGCTCGCCCAGGCCGTGACCACCATGGCCGAGCGCGACATCGGCTCGCTCGTGGTCATGGACAAAGGCGAGATCACCGGCATGCTGACCTTCCGCGAGGTCATTCTCGCGGTCGTGAAGAACGGCGGCATGCTCGGCAACACGCTGGTCGGCAGCGTCATGGACGACCACCCGCTCACCTGCACGCCCGACACCGAGATCGACGAGGTGCGCCGCATGATGCTCGGCCGCCACGCACGCTACATGCCGGTGCTGACCCAGCACACGCTGATGGGCGTGATCTCGTTCTACGACGTGGCAAAGGCCGTGGTCGACGGGCAAGACTTCGAGAACCGCATGCTCAAGGCCTACATCCGCGACTGGCCGGTGGATGCCGAATCGGACGCGGATGCGCAGAAGACGGGGTGAATGCAATTGAGCGCTGCCCTAAAATCACGAGTGACTCCCACCACACCGCCTCGGCGGTGTTTTTCATTCAGGCCCACCCATGTCCGGCAGCACCTTCGGCACTCTCTTTCGCGTCACCAACTTCGGTGAATCGCACGGCCCGGCCATCGGCTGCGTGATCGACGGCTGCCCGCCGGGCATGGCACTGAGCGAAGCCGACATCCAGCCCGAACTCGACCGCCGCCGGCCCGGCACCAGCCGCTTTGTCACGCAGCGCAACGAGCCCGATGCGGTGGAGATCCTGTCGGGCGTGTTCGAGGGTGTGACGACCGGCACGCCGATCTGTCTGCTCATCCGCAACACCGACCAGCGCAGCAAGGACTACGGCAACCTGCTCGACACCTTCCGCCCCGGCCACGCCGACTACACCTACCTGCACAAGTACGGCCTGCGCGACCCGCGCGGTGGCGGCCGTGCGTCCGCGCGCCTCACGGCACCGATGGTCGGCGCCGGTGCAGTGGCACGCAAGTGGCTGCACCAGCAGTACGGCACCACCTTCGTCGGCCACATGACGCAGATCGGCGACATCGTGATCCCGTTCGAATCGCTCGCGCACATCCCGAACAACCCGTTCTTCGCCGCCAACGCGAGCGATATCGCGCGCCTCGAGGCCTACATGGACGAGCTGCGAAAGGCCGGCGACAGCTGCGGTGCGCGCATTCACGTTGCAGCGCAGAGCGTGCCGGTCGGCCTGGGCGCGCCGCTCTTCGACAAGCTCGATGCCGACATCGCCTACGCGATGATGGGCATCAACGCGGTGAAGGGCGTCGAGATCGGCGCCGGCTTCGCGAGCGTGGCGCAGCGCGGCACCACGCACGGCGATTCGCTCACGTCGGCGGGCTTCGTCGGCAACAACGCGGGCGGCGTGCTGGGCGGCATCTCGACCGGGCAGGACATCACCGTCAGCATCGCGATCAAGCCCACCAGTTCGATCCGCAGCCCACGCCAATCGATCAACCTCGCGGGCGAGCCGGCCACGGTCGAGACCTTCGGCCGCCACGACCCGTGCGTGGGCATTCGCGCCACGCCGATTGCCGAAGCCATGCTCGCGCTGGTGCTGATGGACCATGCGCTGCGCCATCGCGCGCAGTGTGGCGACGTGCTGGTCGCGACGCCGCCCATCCCCGCGCAAGCCGGGTGATCGAGCGCCCCGGTGGTGGGTCGCGCGCGTCCCTCGTGGCGTTCGCGACGGTGTCGTTCACGTACTTTGCCTATGCGGGCCTGGCCGGCACCTATGCGCCGCTGTGGTTCCAGAGCCTGGGCTTCAGCACGCTGGCCATCGGTGCACTGGCCTCGGTGCAAAGTGCCACGCGCCTGTTCAGCCCGTACGCGTGGGGCTGGCTGGCCGACCACACCGGCGAGCGCACACGGCTGCTGCGCGTCGCCGTGGCGTGCTCGCTCGCCTGTGCGCTGGGCTACTTTGTGTCGCCGGCGTTTGTCTGGATCGCGGTGGTGACGGCGGCCATGTTCGTCTGCACCGCGGGCGTGGTGCCGATCAGCGAGGCGGCGCTCGCGCACCACGTCAGCCACGGTGACACGTTGGACGCCGGGCGCTACGGCCGGGTGCGGTTGTGGGGTTCGCTCGGCTTCATCATCGCCGTGGTCGGCAGCGGCGTGCTGCTGCAGTGGGCGGGCATTGCGCACTACCCGGCGCTGGTGCTCGTGTTGCTCGGGCTGCTGCTGGTGGCGGCCCTGCGGCTGCCAGCCAGCCGCGAGGCCGTGCATGCCGCAACAGTGGTGGTGGGTGCGATGGCGGTGCTGCGCGAGCCGGTCGTGCGCTGGTTCTTCGCGGGCGTGTTCTTCACGGTGCTGGCGCACACCAGCCTGTACGCCTTTTTCTCGCTCTACCTGGTGTCGCTGGGCTACACCAAGGCGACGGTCGGGTTGATCTGGGCCATTGGCGTGGCGGCCGAGGTGGCGTGGTTCTGGTTCCAGGGCAGGTGGCTCGCTCGCATGTCGGTCCACGCCTGGGGCCTCGTCGCCGCCCTCGTCACGGCGCTGCGCCTGGCTGTCGTGGCGGCCTGGGGTGCGACGCCGTGGCTGCTGGTGGCGGCGCAGTGCACGCATGCGGTCACGTTCGCGGCGCAGCACAGCTCGTGCATCGCGGTCATCAACCGGCACTTCCCGGGCCGGCTGCGCGGCCGGGGGCAGGCGCTGTACACGGTGATCGGCTACGGCGCCTCTGGCGTGGTGGGCGGCGTGGGGGGCGGCGCGTTGAGCGAGGCTTGCGGCTTTGCCGCCGTGTTCTGGGCCGCGAGTGCGGCAGCGCTGGTGGGCGCGCTGTGCTGCTGGCGGGCCTGGGTGCTGGGCCGGTCGGCGGAAGTCGCGTTTCGTCACGCTTGAAGCGCAGCCCGTCGCACAAGGGATTCACTTATGCCGCGGCCTGCCTACACTCGCGCCCCAGAACAACCCCACAAGGAGTAGCCCATGCGAAAGCAGTGGGTCATCGGGGGCAGCGCTGCGGTGATCGTCGCAGCGCTGGCCCTGGCCGCCGTGTCGCGTGTCAAGAGCAACGCCGACCACCCCGACAAGAAGCCCGAGGTTACGCTGGAGTTCGCGGCGAGCGAGGTCGTGAAGCCGCAGCTCGTGGCCATGCCGGAACGCGTCGAGTTCTCGGGCTCGCTGATGGCGCCGCGCACGACGATTGTTCGGGCCAAGGCGGCCGGCACGCTGCTCGCATTGAACGTGGCCGAGGGCAGCCGCGTGAAAGCGGGGCAGGTGCTGGGCCGCATTGACCTGGCCGACCTGCAAAGCCGCGCCGCCGAGCGTGCAGCGGGCGTCGATTCAGCGAAGGCGCGCATGAGCGAGGCCGAGCGCGCGCACGCGTCGAACGCCGATCTGGCGAACCAGAAGTTCATTTCGCCGAACGCGCTCGAAACCTCGCGCGCCACGCTGGAGGCGGCGCGCGCGCAGGTCAAGTCGGCGCAGGCTCAGGCCGCCACTGTCAACGTGGGCCTGCGTGATGCGGCACTCACCGCGCCGATCAGCGGCGTGGTCGGCCGGCGCAGCGTGCTGCCGGGCGAGAAGGTCAGTGCCGAGCAGGAGTTGCTGTCGGTGGTCGACCTGAGTGAGCTGGAACTGGCGGGCGTGGTCGGCACGCACCAGGTGTCGCTGCTCAAGCCAGGGCAGGCGCTGTCGGTGCAGGTTGAAGGAAGCGCGGCGTTGGTGGCCGGGGTGATCGACCGCATTGCGCCGACGGCCGAGGCCGGCACGCGCGGCATTCGCGTGGTGGTGCGCGTGCCGAACCCGCAAGAGGTGTTCCGCGCCGGCCAGTACGCGAGCGCCGTCCTGCTGCTGGCCGACGCGGCGCCGCGCCTGACCGTGCCGCTGGCCGCCGTGGGCCAGGCCTCCGGGCAGGACTTCGTGTGGACGCTGGAGAAGGGCACGCTGGTGCGCCGCCTGGTCATCACCGGCCGGCGTGACGCGGCCGCGAACCGGGTCGAGGTGACGCAGGGCTTGCAGGCCGACCAGACCGTGCTGGGCGCGCGCTTCGACAACCTGAAGGAGGGCGCGCCAGCGCGTATCGCGGGCGCGGGCGCCGGCGCTTCGGGGCCAGGCGCACCCGCGGCGCAGGCGTCGCCCGTGCGCGCCAACGCGTCCTGAGAGCGGGAGCCGAGCACCATGTGGTTCACCCGCGTTTCCATCAACAACCCTGTCTTCGCCACGATGGTGATGGCGGCCCTGTGCGTGCTGGGCGTGTTCTCGTACAGCCAGTTGCGCGTCGAGCGTTTGCCCGACATCTCGCCCCCCATCGTGTTCGTGAGCGTGGCTTACCCCGGTGCATCGCCCGAGGCGGCCGAGACCGAACTCACGCGGCCGATCGAGCTGGGCCTGAACGGCATTGCCGGCGTGAAGATGATCCGCTCGAACAGCTTCGAAGGCCGCAGCGAAACCGTGGTCGAGTTCGAGCTCGGCGCCGACATGGGCCGCGCCGTGCAGGACGTGCGCGACAGGGTCGCGGTGCTGCAACCCGGCTTCCCGCGCGACGCGAAGGCGCCGAGCGTGTCGCGCTTCGACGGTGAGAACGCGCAGCCGACCGTGTACCTCGCGCTGGTGGCGCCCGACCGCAGCGCGCGCGAGTTGTCGATGCTGGCCGATCAGGTGGTGAGGAAGCGCCTGGAGCGCGTGGCCGGCGTGGCGCGGGTCGACGTGATCGGCCTGACGGTGCGGCAGGTGCGCATCGACCTCGACCCGCAACGGCTGCGCGCCTTCCAGGTCACGCCGGCGGATGTGTCGGCTGCGTTGCAGCGCGCCAATGCCGATGTGCCGGTGGGCCTGCTCAGCGGCGCACGCGAAGACGCGCTGGTGCGCGTGGAAGGTCGGGTGCGCGACCCGAAGGCGTTTGCCGACGTGGTGGTGGCGCAGCGCGGCAACCTCGCGGTGCGCCTGGGCGACCTGGGCACGCTGGTCGAGCGCGAGCGCGAGCCGACCTCGATCGCGCGCGTCGACGGCCTGCCGTCGGTCTCGTTCCAGGTGTTCAAGCAGCAGGACGCGAACATCGTCGAAACCGGCGACGGCATCAAGCGCGCCACCGAGGAGATGCGCAAGACGTTGCCGCCCGGCGTGGAACTGCGCCTCGTGTATGCCGACAGCGAATGGGTCAAGAACTCGCTCAGCGGCGTCAAGCGCACGCTCGTCGAAGGGGCGCTGCTCACGGTCGTGATCGTGTTCCTGTTCCTGCACAGCTGGCGCAGCACGGTGATCACGGGCCTCACGCTGCCGATCTCCGTCATCTCGGCGTTCATCGCGGTGTATGCCTTCGGCTTCACGCTGAACTTCATGACGATGATGGCGCTGAGCCTGTGCATTGGCCTCTTGATCGACGACGCGATCGTGGTGCGCGAGAACATCGTGCGCCATGTGCACATGGGCAAGACGCACCGCCGCGCCGCGCTCGAAGGCACGAAGGAGATCGGCCTGGCGGTGATGGCCACTACGCTGGCCATCTGCGCCGTGTTCGTGCCGGTCGCGTTCATGAAGGGCATCATCGGCAAGTTCTTCTTTCCGTTCGGCGTGACGGTGGCGGTGGCGGTTTTGGTGAGCCTGTTCGTCAGCTTCACGCTCGACCCGATGCTCAGCAGCATCTGGAAAGACCCGTCGACGAACCGCCTTTTCAGGCTACCGGTTCTCGGCCACCTGATGCGCGCGACCGACGGTTTGCTGGATGCGATGCACACGCTCTACGAGCGGCTGATCCACTGGATCTTTTCCGGCCGCCACTACCGCCTGTGGCTGCCGACCGTGCGCACGGCTCACGGCCGGCCGGTGCTGCGCCGCGCCACCATCACGCCGCGCGGCATCGTGCTGTGGTGCGGTGTGGCCAGCTTCGTCGGCGCGCTGGCGCTGGCGCCGCTGGTGGGCAGCGAGTTCATCCCCGATGCCGACAACAGCTACATCTCGATGAATGTGCGCATGCCGGTGGGCACGAGCCTGCCGCGCGGCAACGAGAAGATGCTGCAGGTCGAGGCCGTGGTGCGCAAGCTCGCCGAGGTGCGGCTGGTGTCGGCCCAGGTCGGTGATGTGGCGGGCAGCCGCAACACCGGCAACCTGAGCATCCAGCTCGTCAAGCCGGGCGAGCGCCAGCGCACGCAGAAGCAGGTCGAGGAAGTGATCCGCAAGGCCATCGCGCCGATCCCGGGGGTCGACGTGTCGCTGGGTGAACGCCCCATCTACATCGCGCTGCTCGGCCCCGACCCGGAGGTGCTGGACACCGAGGTGCTCAAGCTCGCCGAGAAGGTGGCGAAGGTGCCCGGCATCACCGACCTGGAGACGTCGGTGAAGCCCGGCCTGCCGGCGTATGCGGTGCGCTTGAAGCCCGACGCGGTGCGCGAACTCGGCCTGACGCCGGTGCAACTGGCCGCGAGCCTGCGCAGCTTCGTCAACGGTGATGTCGCCACCTACTGGACCGCGCCCGACGGCGAGCAGGTCGAGGTGGAACTGCGCCTGCCGCAGGTCCAACGCGAGCAGGTCGCCCAGCTCGACAACCTGCCGGTGGCGTATGCGAAAGACGGCACCGCGATTGCGCTGTCCCGCGTGGCCGACATCGTGCCGGTGGTGAACCCGGCGGTCATCAAGCGCCAGGACCTGCAGCGCCGTCAGGCCATCTACGCCGGTGTGACCGGCCGGCCCAGCGGTGACGTGGGCACCGAGGTGAAGAAGCTCGTCGATGCCACGCTGCTGCCGCCCGGCTACCGCTTCGACCAGGGCGGCCAGCAGCGCGACCAGGAGCAGGCGTTCGCCGGCATCCTGCTGGCCCTGGGCGCGGCCGTGATCTTCATCTACATCGTGCTGGCATCGCAATTCGCGAGCTTCCTGCAGCCGCTGGCGATCATGGCGTCACTGCCACTGGCGCTGATCGGGGTGATGCTGGCGCTGCTGGTCACGCGCTCGACGCTGAACCTGTTCTCGATGATCGGCCTGGTGATGCTGATGGGGCTGGTCACGAAGAACGCGATCCTGCTGGTCGACTTCGCGAACCAGGCGCGCAAGGGCGGGGCGAGCATGGCTGAGGCGCTGCTGCAGGCGGGCCTGGTGCGCATGCGCCCTATCCTGATGACGACTGCCGCGATGGTGTTCGGCATGCTGCCCCTCGCGCTGGCGCTCGACGAAGGCGGCGAGATCCAGGCCTCGATGGGCCGCGCGATCATCGGCGGGGTGATCACCTCCACGCTGCTGACGTTGGTGGTGGTGCCGGTGCTGTACAGCTACTTGGCGCGGGAGCGCAGGGTCAGGGTGACGGTGGAGAGCGCGCTTGCCAGTGGGGTGGGTGGGGCGCACATGCCGGCGTCGAAAGACTGATCGGGCGGAAGCGCCGACGCACTCGCTTCATGCGGACGGCGGCGCGGCAAAGGCGCGCCCGGGCAGGCGTCAGCGCTTCGGTTCGGTGGTCGATGGGTACATCGACTCCCCTGCGGTGCTCGCGCTTCCGGCCGTCGCCGAACTCACTTCGCTCCTGCGTCGCTGCGTTCAAACAGTCGGCGACAGTCAGTTTACGAAGCGCGCTGCGCGCGCGGCCGAAAGCCCTGTGCTCCTCGGCACCTTACAGGCGCGCTGCCACCTGCCCGGGCGCGCCTTCGCTGAACCGTAGTGGTGTTCCGCACGAGTAGCCGCCACGATCCGTCCGCAGCTATCGGATCGGTCTTGCGCTCCGTCTCATAAAGTCCAACAACGCACCCGGGACTCAGGTCGTGATTGACCAGGCTAGCGGCGATCACCTCGGGCGCTTGCCTCGGGTTCGAAGTCGCCACGAAGGAAGTTCATGATCTCGTCGGCACCCAACTGCTTGAATTCAGGGCTCAAGCTAATTCGGACCCGCGCTGCGGCTTCTCGGAGTTTGGCGCGCCGGTCATTCGTGACGCCTGCGGCGACTGGCGTGATGATGATCTTGCTTCCTTCGAGACTGAAGGAAACCTCGCTGCCGGGCAGGACGCCCGCGGCAGCACGAATGTGTTTGGGGATGGTGACTTGCCCCCTCTTGCTGACCAGCATGAACGGCGTACTCCAGCTGTCTAGGACTCAGAAGTAGGCACCGTTTTGGTCGCGGCGACAAGACGCCAACGCCCTTTACTGCGCCCTCTACCGCGACATGTGAATCACGTCCCGCACCACCGGGTAGATGTGGTTCTGCCAGCGCTTGCCGCTGAACACGCCGTAGTGGCCGACGTTCGGCTGCACGTAGTGCGTGCGCATGTAGGGGCGCAGGTTCGGCGTCAGGTCTTGCGCGGCAAGCGTCTGTCCGATGGCGCAGATGTCGTCGCGTTCGCCTTCCACGGTGAGCAACGCAGTGCGGCGTATCGCTTCCGGGTTCACGAGGCGGCCGCGGAACGTCAGCTCGCCCTTTGGCAGCGCGTAGCGCTGAAACACCAGGTCGACGGTCTCGATCTAGAACTCGGCCGACAGGTCGGCCACTGCCATGTATTCCTCGTAGAAGGTGCGCGTGACTTCGGCCTTGTCGAACTCGTCGTCGACCAGGTGCCGGTAGTACTCCTTGAAGGCGTTGACGTGGCGGTCCTTGTTCATGCTCATGAACGCCGACAGCTGCACGAAGCCCGGGTACACGCGCCGCCCGCCGCCACCGAAGCGCCACGGCACCTGGCTGATGAGGTTCTTCTCGAACCACTCGATCGGCTGGGTAGTGGCGAGCTTGTTCACCCCCGTCGGGCTGATGCGGCAATCGACCGGGCCCGCCATCAGCGTCAGGCTCGCCGGCGTGGCGGGGTGCTCGTCTTCCGACATCAACGCCACGGCGGCCAGGGCCGCCACGCACGGCTGGCACACGGCCAGCAGGTTCGCGCCCGGGCCCGTCACGGCCAGGAAGTCGATGATGTGCTCGGTGTATTCGTCCAGGCCGAAGCGGCCGGCGGCGAGCGGCACGTCGCGCACGTTGTGCCAGTCGGTCACGTACACGTCGTGATCTTGCAGAATGGTGCGCACGGTGTCGCGCAGCAGCGTCGCGAAGTGGCCCGACATGGGGGCGACGATCAACACCTTGGGCTGCGGCGCTCCGCCCTCCTTGCGAAAGCGCAGCAGTGTCGCGAACCGGGTGCTGAATGCGGCCTCTTCGTTGACCGGCACCGGTTCACCCTTGACGACCACCGCGTCGATGTTCCACGGCGGGCGGCTGTGCGTGACCTGGGCCAGCTCCAGCACCTTGCAGGCAGCCACCATGCCGCGCATCGGTGCGGTGTTCGCCAGGCCGAAGCTCGGGTCCTGGAACATCGGCATCGCCAGCCGTGCTGCCGTGCGCACGGGCCACATCAGGTCGGACTGGGCTTGGTAGGCTGGGTGCATTGGCCGGTCTCCTGCTGAATGTTCTGGGAGCTGTTGAGCAACTTGCGCGCCAGCGGGTGGCACAACGCTTGCGTTCTCCGGGCCGACACACCGCGCCGGAGACGCCCGCCATGCCCATCGCCACCGCTGTCAAACCGAAGGCCGCCGCGCGCAAGCCGGTGGCCCGTGCCGCGCCGGCCAAGACGAAGGTTGGGGTGCCGGCGGCCACGCTCACCATCAGCAGCAGGAACTACTCGTCATGGTCGCTGCGGGGCTGGCTGATGGCGCGTTTCGCGGGGGTCGATTTCGCCGAGGTCATGGTCTCGCCCGACGATGCCGACGCGCGGAAGGAACTGCTGCTGCTGGCCCCGTCGATCCGCGTGCCATGCCTGACACACGATGGCGCGAAGGTCTGGAACACGCTGGCCATCGCACAGTACATGAACGAGATCAAGCCCAATGCCGGGCTAATGCCGGCCGAGCGCATTGCGCGCGCTCATTGCCTCTCGGTCAGTGGGGAGATGAACTCCGGCTTCGCGAACCTGCGCGCGTCGCTGCCGATGAATCTGAAAGGCCACTTCCCGGGCCACAAGATCTGGGCCGGCGCCCAGCCCGACATCGACCGCATCGTCGAGATCTGGACCGAGTGCATAGCCACCTACGGCGGGCCGTTTCTCTTCGGCCAGCAGCGCGGCATGGCCGATGCCATGTATGCACCGGTGGCCGCGCGCTTCCTCATCTACGACGTGAAGCTGAACAGGGAATGCTTCGTCTATTGCCAGACCATCATGGCCATGCCCGAGATGAAGGAGTGGGTCACGGCTGCGAAGCTCGAGCCTGACGACATCGAAGAGCTCCACATGGACTTCTGAGCGCGCCACGGGCGCTCTGCCACGACCCGCCGGCTGCCTTTCCTGCGCGCGTTACTTCACCAGCACCTGGCCGCGGATCTCGCCGCCCGGGTTGGCGGCGGTGTGCAGGTTCGCGTACCAGAGACCGGCCCGCAGGTCGAAGATCTGCGACGCGG
>Ga0209512_1002240_pt1 | contig 21190 bp, 16 predicted proteins | sample frozenSSSSmetaG_FD_184142 | JGI IMG/M metagenome (GOLD analysis project Ga0209512, IMG submission 184142) | Glacier valley bacterial and archeal communities from Borup Fiord, Nunavut, Canada, to study Microbial Dark Matter (Phase II) -... | ecosystem: Environmental > Aquatic > Freshwater > Ice >...
GCTGGTTGCCACGCTGCCACCGCTCACCGTTGCGAACAACACGCCTGCCACCCCGCCTAGCCCCGACGCGATGAAAAACGTCTGCATGAACACCCGCTCGACATTGATCCCGACCAGGCGCGCCGCTCGTGGATTTTCCGCCACTGTGCGGATTGCCAACCCCAATTTGGTGCGCGTGACCAGCACTTGCAAGCCGATCATCATGATCAGCGCCACCGCCAGCACGATCACCTGCTGCCAACTGAATGTCACCACGCGAACCCCTGGCGGCGCGCTGAATACAGGCGTCAGGGGCAGCAGCGTTTTGGAGAAATCGACCGGATCAGTGCCGAATACCGACTCCGCGATCGCCAGAAAGATCAACGATACGCCGATGCTGCTGATCAACGGCGGAAGCTGCCCGGCCTTACGCGCTCGCAGCGGCGCAAACGCGATCCGTTCGAGTAGTACGCCGAGTAATCCGGTCAGAATGAACACGCCCACCAGGATCAGCAAGAACGCCACGCCGTCCGGCACGCCGCCAAAATCGATCCGATCGATGCCATACCAGGCGATCACCGCACCGATCATGAAGATGGTGGCGTGCGCCAGGTTAAGCACGTCCAGCACGCCGAATACCAGTGTGTAACCGACTGAAAAGAGCGCATATACGGCGGCTAAAAAGGTCGCATTGACAAATTGTTGTGCCAGTTGAACGATCACGAGTATTGATCCATTTCGATATAATCTTGCCGAAATACACTAAATTTTCACAATTTGCGATTAAAATGGCTACAATAAGGGCGGTTTGTGCTTATCACGCCGCCTGTGCATCCCCTATTATAGTCAGGAAGGGTGCAGCAGGGGCGTTTATGCTGAAAGGATGTAGTAGTTATTCATGATCTTCCTGAAACATTTGGGTCGTTTGCGTTTGCTGCGCGGGATCGCCGCAGCAATGATCGCGCTGACATTGTTCGCCGGGGGGCGGCCAGCCAGTGCAGATGTGAGTACGTTGGTGCTTGGCAGCCGTACCTGCGCCACCATTACCGCGTATGTGTTGTACGATTCATTCTCTGAAGGCACGCCGCCGTTTTATGCCGCATTCAGTGCCGACTTGAACGGCAACGGCGTATTTGGTGAAGCGGGCGAACCGACCAGCTATGTATTGGTCGGGCCGGGCGGCACTGCTGGTTATATCAAAGGCGTTTTGACCTTTCCGGCAGTTCCCGCAGGCACGACGATCGCCGTAACCGCATACGAAGTCGATAGCAACGGTACGATCGTTTCGGCACAGCTTCCGGCAGTTCGCTACACTTGCACCCATCGCCCAGCCACCAATCTCTATCCGCCGAACACCGGACTCGCTATTCCGGGCGTTGGCATTACGATCAAGATCACGGCTAATCCGGTGACCGTGTATGATGCGCCATCAAACACTGGCAACGCGATCAATGGGCTGGCGAGCGGCACGATCCTTAATGTGATCGGGCGCAATCAGCATGGCGATTGGCTGCAAGTTCAGCTTGGCAGCAGCACGGGTTGGATCATGTGGGTGACCAATGGCATTTTGTTTGGCCCTTATCGGCAGCTTCCCGTCGTCGGTTAGCGATTATTGATCGAGACGGCGTTGACGGCGGACGTGGGAGGCCACGTCCCTACAGCGCGCCGGATTGCCGGCAGGGACACGGCCTGTCGTGTCCGTAACCCTCGAAATTCAACATGACGGATTACAGGTAGACAGGCGCTTGCGCTGCTTACGTACGAAAAAGTGAGGGGGCAGCCGCGCCATGACATTTGAAACTATCCTGGGGCCGTTATCGCGCGTGATCTGCTGTCTCGTGCCGATCGCGTGGCTGCCGGTCTTGCTGATGATGTACGCCGTGCGTCGCCTTCGCGAAAGGAAACAATCATGACGCGCCGTGATACCGGAGTGCTCGGCGCGATTGTGGTCGTTTATCTGATCATTGCGGCGCTGTATGCGATCAAGACACCCGCCTGGCAAGTGCCCGATGAACCCGCTCACTATAACTACATCGCGCAGGTTGCCACCAATGGCGCGATCCCGTCGCTGCAAATGGGCGATTGGAATCAGGGCTATCTGGAGTCGCTCAAAGCGCAGAAATTCGCGCCGTCTGCATTCGGTTCGCAATTCGGCACGATCCGCTATGAAGATCATCAGCCGCCCTTGTTTTATCTGTTGGAAGCGCCCGTTTTCGCGCTGAGTAACGGCAATTTGACGATCATGCGCCTGTTCTCGGCATTGATCGGGGCGGGCGTCGTGATTGTGGCGTATTTTGCCGTGCGAACGCTGTTTCCGGCGCAACTTTTTCTAGCGTTTGCAACGGCGGCATTTGTCGCGTTTTTGCCGCAGCATGTGGCGATGATGGCGGGCGTTGATAACGACAGTTTGGCCGAACTGATCATCGGTCTGACGGTGCTCGCGTGTTTACGATTCACGATGACCGATACGCGCACGCAGCCAATTGGCAGACGATTAGCGTTGATCGGGCTGCTGCTCGGCCTCGCGCTGATCACCAAAGCGACTGCCTATCTGCTGATCGGCGTGGTGGGCGTGGCGCTGCTGCTCAAAGCGCGGCGTGAGGATTGGACACTTCGGCGGCTGATCAACGGCGCACTGTGGATCGGGCTACCCGCGCTGATTTTTGGCGGCGCGTGGTGGCTGCATGATATTCAAATCTACGGTTGGCCGGATTTTTTGGGCCTGCGACGACACGATTCGATCGTGATCGGTCAGACGCGCACCGCTGAGTTAATCGCGCAGCACGGACTCGGCAGCACATTGGCCGATGCGCTGCAAACGACGTTCCACAGCTTCTGGGGACAATTCGGCTGGATGGGCGTGCCGCTGCCCGAAAACTTTTACGCGATTTTGGCACTGTTCAGCCTGGTTGTGCTGATCGGCGCGGTGCTTGCATGGGTGCGTTTCCGATCGCGCATCACGGCTGGTCAGCGCGATGGGTTGTTGATCTTGTCAGTGCTGGCATTGTTGGCGGTCGCTGAGATCGTGTACTACAACCTGGGCTTTGCGCAGGCACAGGGGCGCTATCTCTATCCGGGTTTATTGGCGATCGCGTTTTTCGTGGTCGTCGGCCTGATGGGTTGGGCGTCTCTGATTCGCGGACATAGGGCGAGTCAGGCGGCGCGTTGGGCGATCGTTGCCGTGATGTTCGCGTTTGCAGCGTTGGATGTGTACGCGCTGTACCGTTTCATCGTGCCGATATTGAGCTGAACCCAGTTTGTACACCTAACACAACCTTAACCTCGACTCGATATAAATTGTGCCAACATATATGGTACAGCACGACGCTAAACCCCCGCTCTTGTAAGCGAACGAGGAAACACACCATGGCAACGATCACGGTGCCACCTGTCATCACACCGACACTCAGCGGCAGCGACAGCATCGCTGCCAACCGCCGCCGCGTACAACTGCGCGAAACGGCGCTAGGACTGGCATTTGTCGCTCCGGCAACCCTTATTACAGTCATCTTTGCTTTGTATCCGGTTGTGTACGGATTTTTTGTGAGCCTACAAGGCGGCAAGGCGCTCCCTGAAGGGTTTGTCGGCCTGAAAAATTATTTGAATGCGTTAGGTGGATTGGCGTACATGCTCGTGCTGATCGTGGCATGGGTGTTTCTGTGGGGCGCTTTCCGCGTGTGGCGACAGGGTTACGCGGCGATGCAAAGTGGGCACGGCAACTTTTTGATTTATCTGCTGCCTGCCATGATCGCAGCGCCCGCCACGCTGGTCACCGCTGCTTTGCTGCTGACTGGCAATTTTGCGCAGCTTCCCATGCCCATCTTGCTGCTCATCGTAGCGATCACGATCTATGTAGGATTGAATACGTGGCTGCCCGGCAAACAGGGGCTGCCCTATGTGCTCAACTCGTGGGGCGTGCTGCTGTTCGCGCTGAGCGGGTTGGGCTTGATCCTGTTCGCCTTTCAACAAATCAACGCCAACACGTCCGCCACCTTTTCGATCCTGCAACCGCTGTTAGATGAGCGCGGCGTGTACTTGCCACCGCTGCTCAACCAGTTCGCGGCGCTGACAGGCGTGGTCATCGCGTTGGGCTTAACCTTAGCGCTGCATCGGGCGCATGTTTCAGCGCTGGCAAGTGAGCGCGGCGTCGTGGCCGCACTGTCCGGCGCACTGCGTTGGATCGCGCTGTTTATTGGGATTTTGCTGCTGTTAGCGCTCGCGGCGGGCGTCGATCAACTGCGCCAGACGACGCTCGCTGTGCCCGCGCTGGATAGCGACAAGCTCACGGCGGCGATCAGCACCAGCGTCGAACTGCTGCAACGCAATGCAGACGCCAGCGTGTTAATCACCGATTTGCTGTTGTGGCCGCAGATTTTCGCACTGCTGGCGGGTTTGGCGTGCATTGCAGGCGCGTATCTGGCCTGGCAAAACGCCAGCCGCCGCACGACTACGCCCGGCCTGTTCACGCTGCTTTTGATCGCGATCGGGCTGATGATCGGCGGTTGGCTGCTCATCGGGGAAATACCCAACGCGATCGCTACCGGTGATCCACAGTTCTACGACTCGCTCGTCCGCACGGCCACATATGCCTTTGTGACCGTGCCGCTGCAACTGTCGATTGGTTTATTTCTGGCGTATTTGCTGTTTCATGAAGTGACCATCGGCAAATCGTTTTATCGGATGATCTTTTTCATCCCGTACATTGCGCCGACGGTTGCTACCGCCGCCGTATTTTCGGTGATCTTTTCGCTGCGCCCGGACAGCCCGGCCAACCAGTTCATGCAGAGCTTTGGCTTGCCGTCTCAGCAGTGGCTGCGCAGTCAAAACGGAATTTTCCAAATCATTGCGCAGATCATCACTCAAAAAGCAGGGCTAACGCCGATCCATTTGCCGCCCTTTTTAGTCGGACCGAGCTTGCCCCTGACGACGGCGATCATCTTCAGTACGTGGGTATTCAGCGGCTATAACGCGGTGATCTTCATGGCCGGGTTGGGCGGCGTCCCGCGTGAACTGTACGAGGCCGCCGAAGTAGATGGGGCAGGCCGTTGGGCGAACTTCCGCTACATCACGCTGCCCATGATCTCACCGACGACCTTCTTTCTGACGCTGCTGTCGATCATCGGCACTTTTCAGGCGTTCACGCATATTTACGTGCTGCGCGATCCGTCCTCACGCGGCAAGATGGACGTGGCAACCGTCCGTATTTTCGACGCGATCAAGAATGGTTTGCTACCTTACGCGTCGGCAATGGCGTTTGTTTTGTTCGGGATTATCTTATTGCTCACGCTCGTTCAGGAACGGGTCACAAAGGATCAAGTGTTTTATGGCTAGTATCACGCAGCCCACTACATCCGCCATTCAAGCACAGCCGCAAACGCGCGCACAAACTGGCACCTCGAATCGCCGCCGTTTTGATGGTTTTCGCGGCTTTGCGTACCTCTTGTTAACGTTCATGGTGATCGTGTACGTCTTGCCGTTGATCTGGATGCTGTTCAAATCGGTCATGAGCTTTGGTGAAGCCAACTCGCCCGCGTTTTTGCCGAGCGAAATTCATCTCGAAAACTACGCCTACGTGCTGACAGACCCAAACGTCAACTTTCTGCGCGCGTTAGGCAGCACGCTCATCCTTGAAATTCTGACGGTTGGCGGGCAAACGGTGTTCTCGCTCATGGCAGCGTATGGCTTTTCGCGCATTCGCTTTCCGGGGCGCGATCTGTTGTTCAGCCTCTTTTTGCTGACGATTTTCATTCCGGCCTCAGTGACGTTAGTCCCGCGCCTGATCATCGTGACCAACATCAGCCGCGCAATGGCAAGTATCAATCCGGCGTTGGGATGGCTCAACAGTTGGCAAGGGCTGGTCATCCCATTTTTGGCGAGCACGTTCAGCATCTTTCTACTGCGCCAGTTCTTCCGGCAAGTACCTGAAGATTTGTGGGACGCGGCGCGCATCGACGGAGCAGGCCATTTGCGTTATCTGTTCGCGATCCTGGTGCCGGTATCGCGCGCGGCAGTGGTTACCACCATTTTGATCAATTTCATCGGCACATGGACGGCGCTTGAATGGCCGCTGCTGATCGCGACCGACAAGAACGGCTGGCGACCGATCGGCGTGGCGCTGTACCAGCTCAGCAGCGACGAACACGCCGCGCAAACGCATTTGCTGATGGCCGGATCGGTGCTCGCCTTGCTGCCGATTTTGCTGTTGTATTTCGTTGCGCAAAAGCAGCTCATCGAAGGGATCGCCACCACGGGCTTGAAGGGCTGAGCACTGCTAAACAGCGAGCAAAAATGGTAACATGTGTTTAGCATAAATCTATTACGGAAAATTTGAGTAAGGAAGTGCCGTATTGCCCGCTAAAGATCGTTATCATGACACCGTGAAGCGTGCGTTAGTTAAAGATGGCTGGACGATTGAGGATGATCAAGTCCGATTGAAAATTGGTTCGCGCAATTTATGGATCGATCTTCAAGCATCGCGAACGAATCAACCCTTTGCTGTTTTGATTGAAGTTAAAGGATTTGAAAATCCACCTTCATGGGTAGAAGCAGTGTCGGATGCAATCGGGCAATATATCCTTTATTCAGTTGTTTTGACAAGCAAAGGGATCGCTGTGCCGCTCTATTTGGCAGTTCCGACTGCTGCTTACAAAGGCATTTGGAGTGAGCCACTCGGATTAGCGCTAATTAAGCGACTAGGTATAAAATTGTTGGTATTCGATCCAACAGAGGAGGACGTTTTACAATGGCTACCAGCACCGCAGATGTAGCGATAATTCTGCAACAAATGGCCGAATATGCTAAGACTTCTTTGGAAGGCGAACCTAGCTATATTACGCAAAGCATCGATGGCAGCCTGTTCACTGTGGTAGATGTGTCGCATACAGACGCTAACCATCACGCTGATCTATCGCTTGCCGTTCGACTTTTACCGGATTTTGTGATCATCGAACATGACATAAACAGCAAGCCATTAGTAAATGCCCTTGTACAAGCGGGCATTCCACGCGAAAAAATTATACTTGCGTATGCGGGTGAAGTCGTTCCCGAACCTGTCTCCTGATCGCATAGACTCATGTTCGCGCAAAACGGCGCAGCGGCGCGGGCAGCAAGGGCGTCAGCCGTTCGATCTCGATCTGATCGAGCGGACGCAGCACCATCAACACCGCCGGATAAGTCAGCCCCGCCGCGATCAATCCAAACAGCGATCCGAACGGCGGCGCGATAGGCCATAACAGCGCCAACACGCCGAACATCACCGCCGCCGCGAGCACCGGACGCGCCAGCATCGCTACCCACGGGATCGCGCCAAGTGCGCGCCGCAGCAGCACGTAAAAGCCGATTTGCAGCACCACTTCCGACAAAATCGTGATCACCGACGCCGCCTGATAACTATACAACGGAATGAACAGCAGGTTCGCGATCACGTTGAACAGTACGCCCGCGATGAACGGCCACTTGAGCGGACGCTGCAAATTCAGCGCGATCAACACATACTGCGTCAGACTGTTGATCCAGCCGATCGGGATGAACCAGATCATCAGTTGCAAGGCGCGCGCCCCATCCGTGGCATAACGTGCGCCGCCTAAAATGATCATCAGCGTGGGCGCTAAGAACGTCGTGATCACCGCGATCGGCAGCGCCAATATGACCAGCATCTTGACCGCTAACTGATAATTGCGCAGCAGCCCCGGTCGATCGGTTTGCGCTTGTCGTGACAGGGTGGGCAGCAGCGCCATCGTAAAAAACGACGGAATCACGCCGATCGCGTCGATCCATTTGTAGGCCGAGTTGTATAACCCCACCACGTCCGGCCCTTTGCTGACCTCCAACAGCGTCACATCCACTTTGAAGAACATGGTTGCTAACAGGTGGTTGATCATCAGCGGGCGCGACTCGGCCAACATGGTGCGATATGGGACGGGCGCATCAGGCAAAGCGTCGCGCTTTTGAGTGGCGCGCAGCAGCGGGATCGCTTGCCAGATCAGCATTGCCAGCGTGAACAGGTTGATCACCAGCGCCGCGCCGCCCAACCCGACAATCCCGAAACCTGCCAGCAGCGCGCCCAACCGCAAGGTCACGCTGACAATCGCGGTACTGGTCGAAATGGCGGCGGGAATCTCGTTCTTTTCCAGCGCATAGAATAAGGCGCTCAGCCCGTTATTGAGGCTGCTTGGGATCAAGCTGGCGTACAGCAAGCCGAGCGTCAGCAGTCCGGCGGCGTTGAGTGGATGCGGATTGAAGCGCTGTTCGATCGCCAGGACGCCGATCAGCACGGGCAGCCACGCCAAAATCAGCGCTAAGCGGATCAAGCTGGTGCGCCGCAGATACAGCGCCGCCGCCGATGGAGTACGCGCCACTTCGCGCGTCAAGAATGTGTTCAATCCGAAGTTGGTCAGGATGTCGAACCAGCCGAGGATCACCACCACAAAGCCGAAAGTGCCCGCCTCAGCCAGTGATAGCACGCGCAGCATAACCAGCGCAAAGCCAAAATCGATCGCGCGGTTGAACAGGCTCAGCACGACCGGCGCAAGGCTGTTTTTGGCGACCAACTGCACGCCGCTTACGCTGTTGGCCGTGCTGCCATAAAAGCGCTGCCACAGCCAGATCAACAGCATGAACAGGGTCAGCACCGCCGCGATGAAGCTGGCGAACGCGCCGATCTGTACGGATTGCGGCGAATAGCGGAAGCGCACTGTCCACGCGCCGGAGTCCAGTTCAACCGCCCGGAAATTGCCGTTGTACAGCGTGATTGGGACTTCGATTTCAGCACTGTCCGGCGACTCTTGCGGCTTCACATAAGCGCGCCAGCCGTTGAAATACGAGTCGGCCAGCACCAGCGTACTTTTGCCGTCAGCTTGCGCAGTGGTGGGTAATACAGTGGCTGCGATGATCACTTCATTACCGTGCGATTCGCTGATCGGCTGTGCCTGAATGCCGCTTGTGCCGTCTAACACATAGGCGCGCGGATAAGCGTTCGCCACTTCATAGATAAAAGTGCCCTGATCCGCGAATACTTGCGTCAAATCGGCATTACCTGACGGCAGCGCCACGTCACTCACCAGATAACGAATGCTCGCCTTGCGCAGCGTGTCCAGCGCCGCTAATTGATCCTTCGCGAGTGGCGCGATCCGGTTATACAGCAGCATATTTTGCGGCGTCATGTGACCCATGAACTCGACGTATTGCTTGCTGATAATACTGTCGTAGCCGCCCGCGTCCTGCAATCCGTACAGCCAGCCGATATTCGCATTCATCGGCTTTTGTCCGGTAACACCGCTGTCAACCGTGATGAAACGCCAATTTTGCGGGTCGTGCGCTTGCAACCAGACGATCGCGGGCGGCGTGAATTTCAGCCATGCCGGATCAGCCGCCGGATTGAAGCCCGCCGTTGCCACAATCAAATCCAGCGCGATCACCACGATCGCGGCAGCTTCCCAAACCGGAATGTGCAAGCGTGGCAGCATCCACGGACGGCGACTCAACCACAACACCGCGCCGGACAGAATCAGGAATAAGCCGAACAACAGCACGGCAGGCGCTTCTACGCTGTAAAACGTTTCGATGTTGGGGAACTGCGCTTTGACCCCCGCCACCCGATCGTATAACGCGCTCAGCCAGCCCGTCTGGTGAATCGCGAATGACAGACGGCTCAACGCCAACACCGCCAAAACGAGTCCGCCGCTGATCAGCACAGCAGCACTCAACCGCCCTACCCATCGCAAACGCGCGCTGTTAACCGTCTTAGTCGATAGCTGAACATCACGCGCACGCGCCAATATATCTGCGCCAAACCCTGCAAACGCCGCCAAAGCAAATGTCAGCGGCCACACCCATCGAAACGGCGAATGGAGTTGATTGACTCCCGGCAAGCCATAATATAGCAGCGCGTACAACGGCGTCCCGAACGCAAAAGCCAGCGCGATCAGGCTCAGTAACGCCAACAGTGCGGTCAGGCTGCGCCGTGGATTCGCTCGATTGCGCAGTGCGTCGATCAGCGCAATGGCCGCGAAGATCAGCGTCAGCAGCCCGACGTAGCAAGCGCCTTCCACATAATTTTTGTTGACTTCCCAATAGGTGTCGCTGATCGTGGTAATCGTGCCGCCGTCGGTGCGCTGCCAACTGAACGGCGTAACGTGCAACCCGCCGCTGAATTGGTCGATATACGTGTGCTGTGCTGGACTGCCGTACAGGTTCGGCATCAGAAATTCGAGCGCATGGCGGGCTGGGAGCGCATAGCCGCGCACCGTTTCGAACGATTGCGAGCCTTCGCGGAAGTTGTGGCTTGCCAGTTCCAACAGCGGCACGAATTGCACTGCGCCGATCCCCGCGCCGATCACCACCAACGCGATCAGCGCGAGCGCCGTTCGTCCTAGCTCCGCCCCACTATGTCGGGTGAGCCGCGCAATCGGCCACGCTTTGCCGATCAAACGCAGCGCTGCCCAAAATGCCATCACGAGCAGGGTGTAATACAAAAACTCGACGTGCCCGGCCAGAATGCACATGCCGAGACTGACCGCGCCGATCGCTATCCACGGCAGTACGGTTGGCCTGCCAAACAATGCGCGCTGCTGGATCACGAACTCGATCATCAGCAAGATCAAGGGCAGCCACGCCGCAGCCGCGATGATCATCTGAAAGACAACGCTCGCGATGAAAAACGTGCTCATCTGATACACGATCGCCGCGAACAGCGCGCCCACCCGCCGCACCGCCGAGTCACCCACGCATAAACCGCGCATGAACAGGTACATCAGCGCGCCCGCCAACCATAATTGACTGACGGTGAACCAGCCGTAAGCGCGATCGAGCGGCAGCACATAATAGATCAGGCTGAACGGATACAGCGCCGAATGTTGACCTTCCGCCAAAAAGGGCGTACCAGCGAACAAGTATGGATTCCACAGCGGAATCTCGCGCGCCGCGATCGACTGCCGCGTAAACTGCTTCCACTCGTAATTTTCCAGCACCAGATCGCTGAGCAGTTGATTATGCGGCACGTCCGGCACGCCGACTTGTGCGCGATAGCCTGCCCACGGCGGATATTGATACAGGTTATCGGCGGGCAGCAGCGTTTTCGTGCCGAGCGTGACCTGCCAGAAGAAAGCCAACGGCAGCAAAAATAGGCTGATTACGATCAGCAGATCGGGCAGCGCGCGACGTATGACGTTCATGACCAGTAAGCCTGTGCAAGCTGCATCGCAGCGATCACGACGGCCTACGCCTCAGTTTTGCGCATAGAGCGATTCAAGCCATGATGCCGCCACCACACTTCAAAGACGCGCAGTGCCGCTTCACGCTGAACATTGAGGCCCATTTTTGATGTGCCGTAGCGCCGATCCTCGAAATAGATGGGCACTTCGCAGAAGGTATAGCCTAAGCGCAGCGCAATATACGTGATCTCGACCTGAAACACATAGCCGTTGGAGCGCACCCGATCAAGCCCCATGCCGATCAGCGTTGAGCGCCGCCACACGCGAAAACCGCCCGTATTATCATGCACCGGCGTTCGCAAAATGCCGCGTACCCATACCGCGTTCGCCCACCAGCTCAGGAATTTGCGCCACACGCTCCACTTTTCATCCAGCTTGCCACCGCGCACATAGCGCGAACCGATCACGGCTTCGCATGTTGCCGCCTTTTCGATCATCGCCGGAATATATTTTGGCGCGTGAGAGAAATCGGCGTCCATCTGCATCACCAGATCAGCGCCATGTGCCAGCGCCCATTTGAAGCCCAGAATATACGCTGTGCCCAACCCCTGTTTGCTGGTTCGATGCAGGACATGCACGCGCCCATTGGTTGAGCGTTCCAGTTCGTCGGCAATGCGCCCCGTCCCATCTGGCGAATTGTCATCCACAATCAACAATTCCAGGCCGGGTACGGGCAGCGCGAGTAGTTCAGCCGCCATTTTGGGCAGATTTTCTGCCTCATTGTAGGTCGGCATTACGATGATAACCTTATCCATATGACTCCAGGCAGAGCAAGATTTTGTTTGTGCAAGCGTTTAAGTATAACGCAGACTGTATAGCGCAGACTATAGCGCACATTGCAGCATGATCAAGCAGATGGGCAGGGCAATTGCAAAGTCAGCTCCTTTGCCCCTGTCCCTATAAAAGGCGGGCAACGGGTCAGACCGTATAACCGCCCTGAATTGCGTTTCGCGCTGAAAATCGCTATGCTTGATAACACATTGTACAAAAGTTTCGAGAGGCCGTTATGAGTGATGGCACATTTGACGATTTTATAAAGAAACTCGATATGCCGGAAGCATCCTGTGAGGACGTTCATCCGATCGTTGAAGCGTTCGTTGAGAGCGTCGATCCGTCCGATGAAGATTGGCCGGGCGACTTTGGCGATTGGATGGAACAAGCGAATGCGTGCCTTGCCAGCGAACTGCTGGATACGCTTGGTGAGCCGCCCGAAGACCCTGATGATCTGCAAGCTCATTTGTGGAGCATCATCCGCATGAGCTGGCTGTTTTACCGCAAATATCACAGCGGCGAGCCGTTCAATACGTAGTAAATTGCCCTGGCCTGAAAACCGAGGCGCATACAGAAGAAAAAGCGTATTTCTTGTGTATGGGCGTTCTTTTGCATGAGCGCTGTGGCTTCAGTCCAGCGCATCATTTAGCGCAAAGTATCACAAACGGATACGATTGTCACCCAAAAAGACTTCAAGATGAGAGGTTTTATATGCCCGATCCGCGTCATCAGAAATTAGCGCAAGTGCTCGCTCGATATTCAGCCCGGCGATCGCCTGGTGATCATGGCAGGTGAGAGCGCCGCGCCCGCCATCCGTGAGGTGTACCGCGAGGCCGTGCGCGCCGGAGCACACGTCACCGTTCGGACTAACATTGAGGGGCTGACTGAGATTTTCTTTCAGGAAGCCAATGACGATCAGTTGCAATACGTGTCCGAAGTGAGCGTCTTTGAGATGGAGCACTTCAACAAATATCTGGGCTTTCAGGCGGAACAAAACAGCAAAGCGCTCAGCGCCATCGACCCGAAACGGCTGGCGACGAGCGGCAAAGCGCGCCAGCCGTTGCAATCACGAATGATGACGCGCGCCGCAGCGGGTGATTTGCATTGGTGTGCCACGTTGTACCCGACGAACGGCTATGCACAGGACGCAGGCATGTCCCTCAGCGATTACGAAGAGTTCGTCTATTGCGCTGAACTGATCGATCAGGCAGACCCGATCGCAGGTTGGAAAGCAGTGCACGACACTCAACAGCACATTGTTGATTATCTGACAAAGCACGACGAAATCCACATCGTTACGCCCGATAACACGGACATTACCTATCGTGTGGGTGGGCGCACCTGGATGAATGCGGACGGCAAAGTCAACTTCCCGGACGGCGAAGTGTTCACCGGCCCGATCGAAGACTCGGTAAATGGCACAGTCGCTTTTTCGTATCCGGCCATTTACGCCGGAAATGAAGTCGAGGACGTGCGCCTGACCTTTGAAAATGGCCGCGTGGTTGATTTCAGTGCACGCCGTGGTCAGGACTTTTTGCGCGCCATGCTGGATATGGACGAGGGTTCGCGTACATTGGGCGAAGTGGCGTTCGGCCTGAACTACAATATTCCGCGCTTTTCACGACGGATGTTATTCGATGAGAAGCTCGGCGGCACAATGCATATGGCGCTCGGTGCGGCCTACCCGGATACGGGTGGCTTGAATCATTCCGGCTTGCATTGGGACATGCTGTGCGATCTGCATTCTGGCAAAGTATACACTGATGGCGAATTGTGCTACCAAGATGGCAAGTTCATCATTTGAGTAGGTCGCTAAGTACCCGATGACCGAGCGTTGGCGTCTGATCCTTCACCCGCCGCACGATGGCGCAACCAATATGGCGATCGATGAAGCGATTCTATGTGCGGTGGGCAGCGCTGATGTATTGCCCACCTTGCGCCTGTACGCATGGTCGCCCGCTTGTTTATCGCTCGGCTGCGCGCAGCACGCCGCCGATGTCGATGTGGATCGGCTGCGTGCGCAGGGTTGGGATGCAGTGCGCCGTATGACGGGCGGACGCGCGATTCTGCATGGTGATGAATTGACGTACAGCGTGGCGCTGCCAAAAACTCATGCGCTGGCGGCTGGCGGAATTGTGGATAGTTATCGGCGGTTGAGCGCTGCCTTGCTAGACGCGCTGAACGCGATCGGGCTGGCCGCTAACACATATAAAGGTGGTGACAGCGTGACCAGATCGCCAAGCGCGGTGTGTTTTGAGCAGCCGTCCGATTACGAGATCACGGCGGACGGCAAAAAGCTGATCGGCAGCGCACAGGCACGCAAACACAACAGCCAACATGGTGTGATCTTACAACATGGATCGCTCCCGCTGTCCGGCGATTTGAGCCGCATTTGTGATGCGCTGAGCTTTTGCGATGCTGCCGAACGTGAAGCCGCAAAAGCACGAGTGCTGGCACGGGCGATCACGCTGGAAACGGCGATCGGGCGCGTGGTCTCGTGGCAAACTGCTGCTGAAGCATTGAGCGCCGCCTTTGCAGCGCGTTTCGATATACACTTTGTCGGCAGCACGTTGAGCGCCGCTGAGCGCGTTCATGCTGAAGCATTACGCGAATCGCGCTATGCCGCCGATACCTGGACATTCCGACGGTGACAAAAACAATGACAGTGAATAATCATGCTGTGCGCTGGCTGTGGCTGATCATGGCCTTGGCGCTGATCATTCGCCTGATTTTTGTGCTGATCATCGATCCGTCACCGTCGTTTGCGGGCGGTGATACCGACTATTTGCTTCAGAACGGTTTGACGCTGATCAACGGTACGGCGTCCGTATCCCCCGCGACCGGGCCGGTGTACCTGATCTTCGCGGGCATTGTGCAGATCATCGTTGGCGTGACCCATGCGCCGCTGACGATCCGCGTGCTGAACAGCATCATGGGCGCGGCGCTGTGCGGATTTATCTTTGTGCTCGGCAAGCGCTATCTGAATGAACGCGCGGGCTTATCGGCCGCACTGTTGATCGCTGTATCACCCATGTTTGTGATCGAAGCAGGCAACGTGCTCACGGAGAGCGTGTTCCTGTTTCTTTTGTTTGGCGGGCTGGCGCTGTATGCCGTATTGGAGGATAGCACGCCGTCAGCTGATCACGCGGCACAACGCACGCGGGTAGGCATATTGGCAGGTGTCGGCGTATTACTTGGTCTGGCATCCTTGACGCGAGCCGTTGCGCTGCTGCTGCCCGCCGTGCTGGTGATCCATCTGATCTATCGCTATCGGCAAGTTGGACGCAAATCTTTGAGAGTCGTGGGTGGGTTAGTCGTCACATTGTTGATCGCATATGTCCTGACGCTTTCCACCTGGACGATCTATAACCTGATCCGCTGGCAGCACTTCGTCATTGGCGCGGAAGGGTTAGCCGCCAACGTGTATATCGGCACGACTAATTGGTGTGGCCCGCAGTGCATCGATCAATCGGCTGGCATTACCGGACAAACCGATAATCAATCGGCGTATGTGCAGGGCGCAGCGGCTACCATCAGCGCCGACCCGATCGGCTACTTGCGACATCGCGCCGAAAACCTGATCGGAGCGCTTCTGCAACCGTACAATACCGTATATTATCCCGGCGCAAGCATCAAAACGATCGTGGCGGACTGGTGGGGGCACGGCCATATGCTGAGCGGGTTGGGGCGTGTGTTCGCGTCGGATGCGTTCTGGCCGAAGTTAGCGCTGTACATATTCCACTACGGCGCGTTGATCTTCGGCGTGATCGGCATTTTGATCGGACTGCGACGGGCGCTGCCGAATTTTCCGCTGTATGGCACCGCCGCTTATTTTTTGGCAATCCATACGGTGCTGACGGCGATCCCGCGCTATGTGTTCGTGATCGAGCCGCTGTGGTATGGGTTCGCGGCTTATGCGCTGATCAGCATCGCGGATGTATTGTTTCATGAACGGCGGCCAGCGCAGTTGTCAGGCGTCGAGCGCGCGTTATAATTCGCAGCATGACCCGACCTTACCTGACTATATTCAGCTTATTGATCTTTTTTGCGCTGCTGAGCACTGCTTGCGATCCGCTCGGCAGTGAAGCGGTGGCCGCCGTTCCAACGCCGATCGCAAGTGCTACCAATACCGCGTCACCCGCCCCGCCAACGGCTACCGATGCGCCGCTGCTGCCAACAGGTACGCCATTCCCATCGTCCACCCCTGGCGAATGCAGCGATCCGCACGGCCAGATCGTCTCGGATGCATTCAGCAGCAAAGTGACGCACGCCAGCGTCGCCTATCGCATTTATCTACCGCCATGCTATTGGCAAAGCAACCGCCGTTACCCTTATGTAATGCTGTTTCATGGCTCGGACAGCGATCAAACGCAGTGGACGGACGCGCTCAAAGTTGATAAAGTGCTCGATCAAGGGATCGCGGCGGGCACGCTTCCCCCGATGATCGTGGTGATGCCGACGGGCGGCGATCTGGCAAATACGAATATATTTCGCGACGGCATGTCATTTGAATGGTTGGTGATCAACGAACTGATGCCGCTCGTTGAAAAGACTTTTTGCACCTGGAACACCCGTGAGGGGCGCGCGATCGGTGGCATTTCGCGCGGCGGCTTCTGGGCGTATGAAATCGCGCTGCGCCACCCAGAACTATTTGGGGCGGTTGGCGGTCACAGCGCGTTTTTCGATAAAGATGCTATGCCGCCACTTTATAATCCGCTCAATCTGGCGACGACGATCAAGTTTGCGCCAGGGCTGCAACCGCGCTTTTGGCTAGACGCCGGACAAGATGATTACGCACGGCCTGCACTTGAGGCATTCGCTAAAGAACTCTCCGATCGCGGTATCAATCCCGGCTATACTTTGTATCCGATCGGGCAGCATGAAAGCGCCTATTGGGCACAGCATGTCACGGAGTATATGGCCTTTTATGGGCAGACGTGGCCGCGCAGTTCCAGCGAGCTGCCGAGCTGTTTGCAGTGACGCGCTTTGTGAAACGTAAATAATCTAAACAACCCGTGGAAGTTTTACTGATTGGCACGATTGTTGCGTTAATTGCACTCCGCGCACGGCATTTTAAGCCAATGGGCATTCCTGCGTTGACCTCATTGCGTGCTTTTGCTGCCGCCATGGTGTTTTTCCTTCACTTTGGGGATGTTTACTATACTGGTCGCAGCAATCCGTTGTCCGATTTGATGCAAGGCGGTGTCGAAGGCGTTACTATTTTTTTTGTGCTGTCAGGCTTTTTGTTAACACTGAGCACGGTTGAAGCCATTGGACAATCGAAGTTCCAACTTCGCAAGTATGTTATCAAGCGGATTGCGCGCATCTATCCGCTTTATTATGTTTTGCTGCTGATTACAACGGTGCTTGCTCCGGCCACAGTCGCCTGGCAGCACTTCGTTCTGGCCCAAGGCTTCTTCATCCGAGTGGTCACGCGTGGCATTCCCACTGCATGGACGCTGACTGTCGAAGAATGTTTTTATGCGCTGCTGCCCATCATTCTATGGACGTGCATCAAAATACGTTTGTCGAAGGTGATTATCGTGGTGGTATGGTGTGCAGCATTGGCGGGAGTCGGATTACTGCTAGTCGCGCTACACATTCCAGAGTTTCTAACAGACCCGATTTTTATGTGGACTCACAGCATATTCGGGCGTTTTCCGGCTTTCGCAATTGGGATTGTTTGCGCTTTTGCCTATCGTAACCGTCAGGAGTGGCCGCTCAGCCTTTTAGTTGGATCAACCATCGCTTTTCTGATCACGCTTCATTTTTTTGTGGCAAGCGGTGAAGAACTTGCGCCGGGCGCGCTCGATCTCGTCTGTGCTGTGTGTATAGGCGGTATGGTCTTGGGCTTGACAGGCAAAAACAAAGTGTGTCGCTTTTTGGGTAACCGCTATTTCGTCTATGCAGGCGTCATCAGCTACGCGTTGTATCTGGTACAATTGACGCCTATTATGGAACGTCCTGCTAATCTGGCGGGTGCATCGCTGGTAGGCGCTATCGCTGTGTACGCCATTGCTTCGTTCGCTGCTTTTATTCTCTATGAGACGATCGAGCAACCTGCACGCGCGCTCATTTTGCGGCGCACGAAGCACTGGCAAGTCCGGCAGGTTGCGGTATAAATATTTAGCCGTGATTACCGCGTCTATCGGCTGAGGTTTATTGAACATGGCTGCACCTCGCCCAACCCGTAAACATCGTATCGCTGATCAAAATGGCGTCCTGATCGCCGCTGCTGTCATGACGGGTGGCAGCTACGCCTTGATCTATCAATTGATCAGCACCACCAACCCGTTAGCTTTTGCGCGCTGGTTATTTTTCATTCTGCTGTACATCGCCGCCACAGGAACGGCGCTGCCTTTCATCTGGATTTTGAACCGCCGCTTTACGCGCGAACTTGTCACGGGTGGCGTCATGCTGCGCGAAAGTATGTGGGTGGGCTTGTTCATCGTGACAAGCGCCTGGCTGCAATTGACGCGCACGCTCAATACCGCGACGGGTTTCTTTCTGGCGGTTAGTTTGATCGCGATTGAAGTGTTCTTGCGCTTGCGGGAGCGTCCGCGCGACGACGAGTCGTGAACGGCTTTCGCCAACTGCCCGCCGTCGATACCTTGCTGACGGCAGCGCCTGATCTTGCTGTCCAGTACGGTCACCCGCGCGCTGTTGAAGCGGTGCGGCAAGCGCTGAACGAAGCGCGCGATGCGATTCGTAATGGCGAAATAGTGCCAAGTCAAACTGAATTAATCGATCGCGCTCAAACGCTGCTGAGCGTCAGGCCATCGCCGCGCCCTGTGATCAACGCGACGGGAGTTATTCTGCACACGAATTTAGGGCGTGCTCCACTGTCCGAGTCGGCACAACAAGCGATGATCGCGGTAGCGGCGGGTTATAGCGATCTTGAATATGATTTAGAATCCGGCGGGCGTGGCAAACGGGATACGCACCTTGAAACGCTGATCACGGCGCTCACTGGCGCAGAAGCTGCTACAGTCGTCAATAATAACGCCGCTGCCACGCTGCTCATGCTGACGGCGCTCGCTCAAAAGCGCGAAGTGATCCTATCGCGCGGGCAGTTGGTCGAGATCGGCGGCGGCTTTCGCGTCCCGGATGTGCTGATGCAAAGTGGCGCACAGTTGGTCGAAGTGGGTACTACCAATCGCACGCGCATTGCGGATTTTGAGCGCGCAATCACACCCGATACGGCACTGCTGATGCGCGTCCACAGTTCCAACTTCAAGATGATTGGCTTTACCGAACAACCGACATTGGCCGAACTTGCCACCCTAGCCCATACGCGCGGCCTGTTCGCGGTCGATGATCTGGGCAGCGGTGCTTTGTTGGATACCGCAGCGTTCGGGCTTGCGCATGAGCCAACCGTCAGCGAATCATTGGCGGCGGGCTTCGATCTGGTAGCATTCAGCGCCGATAAGCTGCTCGGCGGGCCGCAAGCGGGTATTATCGTCGGGCGGCGCACCCTGATCGCGCAAATCAAGCAGCATCCGTTGGCACGCGCCGTGCGGATCGATAAGTTGTGTCTGGCGGCGCTGAATGCTACGCTGGAACACTATCGGCGGGATGAAGCACTGACGCACATCCCGGTCTGGCAAATGATCGCACAAACCGCCGACGCTATCCGCGCGCGTGCCGAGTCATGGGCAGCGCAGCTTGCGGCTCAGGGCGTGAACTGCACAGTGATCGCGGCACAATCAACGATCGGCGGTGGCAGCTTGCCCGGCGAAACGCTATCTACTTACGCGTTGGCGCTGAACGTTCCGCACCCCGATCAGTTTATGGCCGCTTTGCGCCGCGCTGATCCGCCTGTGATCGCGCGCATCGCTGCCGATCGCGTCCTGTTCGATCCGCGTACTGTGTTTGCCGCTCAAGAGGCGGATTTGTTAGCGGCTATCCGAACAGATCCGCTTGACTCTCTGTTTATTTGCGAATAGACTGATCTGCGAATAGACTCGATCAACTTTCGCTTGCGGCATGTCTGCAACGCACGGCTGCATCGTGACGTATACATCAGAACAACAGTTTAATGTTGTTTGCGGTTAAAAATGGACAGTTAAAAGGGACATTTGATGGCAACGGCTAACGAGCTATTATCCGGTGAGTCAATACAAAACGCGGCGCTTCCCGCTAAACGATCGCTGACTGCACATCCGACGAGCAGCCTTGCTTTCGATGGCGTCATGGTCGCGTTGGCGTTGTGGTTCATGGGCGGCGTGTTTCTGGATGGATCAGCACACGCGCATCACGCCGTTGATTCATTTTTCACGCCGTGGCACGCCATTCTTTATTCGGGATTCATGGTCAACGCGATAGCGATTTTCGGCGTCACGCTCCGCAATATCAACAAAGGTTATTCGCGCTGGCTGGCGATCCCGGCGGGCTACGAGTTATCGTTCGTCGGCGCGCTCATCTTCGGGGTAGCAGGCGTACTCGATCTGATCTGGCACACTGTGCTCGGCATCGAAGTTAGCTTCGAGGCATTGCTCAGCCCGCCGCATTTGTTATTAGCGCTCGGCATGTTCCTGATCGTCGGTGGTCCGTTTCGGGCGGCATGGCGGCGCACGACGCTGAACGCCGGGACTGCGCTTGCGAAAAATTTGGCTTGGCTGCCGATGCTGCTCTCGCTGACGTTTATGCTGTGTTCGCTGACGTTTTTCACTTTTCCAGCCCATCCATTCATTTATGTATGGGTGAACGCTGCCAACAAAAGCCTGGGCGATCGCACGGTAACGCTTGCCTTGCCCGCCATTTTATTGCAAGCAGGCATTCTGATGGGCTGTCTGCTGTTGGCAATACGCCGTTGGAAGCTGCCATTTGGAAGCGTCACGCTGGTTTTGGCGCTGAATACCGCAGCGCTCAGCGTCATCAGTTCAAACTGGCAATTCATGCCGATTGCGATAATTAGCGGATTGTTGGCCGATGCTGCGATCACCTTATTCGATCCATCACCCAAAAAGCTGACAGCGTTGCGCGCGTTCGCTTTCGGTCTGCCGACGGTGTTGTATCTGCTGTACTTTGCGCAGATCGCCGTGACTGGCGGATTGGCGTGGCGGGTGCCGTTATGGGGTGGCGCGGCGGCATTGGCAGGCGTCGCTGGTTTGCTGCTTAGCTATTTAATGGTGCCGTCGCCTGCGTCACTGATCATTCCGGCGGATCGCTGAACACCGCTTCCGCCGCATGGTAGCTTTCACCACATGGTAAATGCGCTGCACTATGAT
>Ga0209512_1002243_pt1 | contig 21183 bp, 18 predicted proteins | sample frozenSSSSmetaG_FD_184142 | JGI IMG/M metagenome (GOLD analysis project Ga0209512, IMG submission 184142) | Glacier valley bacterial and archeal communities from Borup Fiord, Nunavut, Canada, to study Microbial Dark Matter (Phase II) -... | ecosystem: Environmental > Aquatic > Freshwater > Ice >...
CCGCTGTGCGCCTCTGCCACCGATTTGGCGACGTACAACCCCTGACCTAACCCGCGCGGATCAATCGTTTTGCCTTCGGGCGTTTTGGCCTCACCACGATAAAAGCGCTCGAAAATATGCGGCAGGTCTTTGTTGGCGATACCTACGCCTGTATCGATCACTTCGATCAACACCCGATCGCCCTGCACTGCGCCGATCCGTAAGGTGATGAAGCCGCCTTTTTGCGTATAGTTCAGGCTGTTATCCAGCAAATGCCCGATCGCCCACCGCAGCCGCCGATCATCCCCGACGACGTGCAAACGCTCACGATTGACGACCATCACGCCAACGTTGAAGGCTTGCTTTTTAATGCGCGCTTCCTGCCCTTTGACCACATCCAGCACCAGTTCATCGAGCGCCAATCGCTTTTTGTGGATAGCAAACGAGCCAGCGCTGATCTCTGAAATGTCGAGCAGTTCAAGGATCATTCGATCGAGCACTGCCGCGTTACGCCCGATCGCTTCCAGAAATTTGCGGTTGGGTGGCCGATCTTCAGGTTGGCTGAGCAGTACCTCGCTCATGCCCTTGATCGCTGTCAACGGCGTGCGCAGTTCGTGCGTGATCTGCGTGACGAATTCATCTTTGAGCCGATCGGACAGCGCTTCCTGCGTCACATCGCGCATGACGATCACGGTGCCGAGTTTTTGGCCGCTGGTGCTGGATACCGCTGCCAGTTGTGCGCCAATGATCCGATCGTTGAGCTGCACGCGCAGCGGATCGCCAATCAGCTCCATTTCCGACTCGGCGGTGGCTCGATCACGCGCTTTGCGAAACATCTGGCCGAGTTCACTATCCCAAAAGTTTTTACTGCTGCCCAATAACTGCTCGGCGGCATTGTTGACCAGCACAATGCGACCTTCGTTATCCTGCATAATCACGCCTTCGCCGATGCTGGCAAAGACGGCTTTAAGGCGCGCCGCGATCGTTTCGGTTGCCCGCACACGCGCTTGCAATTCACGATTAGCGGCACGCAGGACGGCTGACGGATCGTTTTTTTCCGGCGGTTTGCCAGCTTGTTTTGCGCCCAAACCCTGATAAACACGCCCAAATAACATTTGCGCAGCGTTCCCCAATACTTCAACCAACCGCAAAAAGCTACTGACTTCTTCGGCGCGTAAATCTGGCTTTAATGGCTGATCAGTCATAGCGTTATGATTAGCTTGTTGATGGATCGATTGGTTTGGTGTCCGAGCCGAGCGCAGTGGGCGTTGAACTGGCAGGCGGTGTGCTGGTGGCTGGCGTCGGAGCGAGAGACGAGCCGGAAGGTCTGGACTTTGCGATCGGCGGTGTGGCGGGCGCTGAGGTGGATGGGGTTGGCGCAGGTGTAGGCGCTAAAGCTGGTGGTGGCACAGGTAAGGCAGTTGCTGGAATCGAGCCAGACGGTTTAGACTTCGCATTTGGCGGTGTGGTGGGCATTGCGGATGTTGGCGGCACAGGTATTGGCGGCGCAGATGGTGTTAACGCTGGTGGCGGCACGGGCGAGGCAGTTGCTGGCGTGGAAGGCTTGGATTTCACAATCGGCTGTGTAATGGGTGCCCCGTTGGACGGCGCAGCAGCCACTCTGATTGGCAGCGTATCCGCAGGGCGCAGAGGCGCAACCATTGCAGCGGGTGGGGTGAAGGGCGTGGGAGGCCGCGTGGGTGGAATGCTCGGCAAAGGCGCTGTGGTTGTCGTTGATGACTCAGACAAAGCACTCGTCTTTTTATGTTTGTCATCGCGCACCTGATACAGCGTCGATTTGAAAACATCCATATCGGGCAGTGGTTTCTTGATCATATGATCAACACCAACACCAGCGCGTGCCATCATGGACTGGACTTCGGCTTCAGTAAGGGTAAACGCTGTCATTAAAATAATCGGGATGTTTTTGATCGGCCCGGTTTCACGAATGCGCGCCGCAATCTGATCGCCTGTATGACCGGGCATCCGAATATCCATCAGTGCCAGTTCAGGTAATTCGCCTTTGTAAGTACCCGCCGCCACGTTATCGAGCCATGTCCAAGCTGCGTTGCCATCCGACAAGGCCAGCGATTTTTCGCCCCACAACTGCATCATTACCGCAACGACATTCCGAATGTCGGGATCATCTTCAACAAGCAACCACGTCACAGCGTCCTCCGCCCTTTTTGTCAACTACATGTACTGCATCAAGCAAATTGATTGCCAATCATTCTGCTGCGCGCCAAGCTGTACGTTCTGTTATCTATCGCGCTGCTAACCCGGCTTAAACCTACAGCACGCAGCGCAAGTATAGTCCAATACGCACGATATTTCAACCTTTCAGCACGCTTGTTGACACTTGCGCCATACCCGTTATAATTCGGCCTCACAATTCAATACAGCAGGGGAGCCTGGGCAAAACTGGGCTGAGAGGGTGTCTTATCGCGACGCCGACCCTTGAACCTGATCCGGCTAATACCGGCGTAGGGAGCTTCGGACGGATACCTTCCGTCTTTTAACCACTCCCGATTCCGCGAGTGGTTTTTTGTTTCACCTAGCCCAAAAGGATTTCCACATGCCCAAAATAATCAAAGTCGCGCTGCTATTCGTGCTGATCTTCATCGTCGGCGCATCGCGCATCACGGCGCAAACGGCCATCCCATCCACCCGTGTGACGCTGATTCTCGATTACACGCCGAACACGAACCACCTGGGGATTTACGTGGCGCAGGCGCTCGGCTACTATGCGGACGCACACCTGACGCTCGATATTCAGCAGCCCGGTGATGTGTCGGCTGAGAAAATTGTCGGGATCGGCAAAGCGCAGTTCGGCATCAGCTATCAGGATGAAGTGACATTCAGCCGCGCCGATAAGATTCCGGTGGTGTCGGTGGCCGCGATCGTTCAGCATGATACGTCAGCATTCGCGGCGCTGCATGATAAGCATCCGCTCAAAACGCCCGCCGATCTTGCCGGACTGCGCTACGGATCGTTCGATTCCCCAACTGAAAAGCCGACGCTCGACATTCTGACACAATGCTACAAAGCCAACGCTGATAACATCACATTCACATCGATCGGGGTGGCGCAGCCGTTCCCGCTGATGGTGCAGGATCGGCTCGATTTTATATGGTTGTTCTATGCCTGGGACGGCATTCGCGCTAAGCAGGAAGGTCTCAATGTCGATTTTCTGATGCTCAAGGATTACACGGCGTGCGTCCCGGACTATTATACGCCCGTGCTGATCGCCAGCGAGCAGATCATCAAAGATCAGCCGGACATGGTGCGCGCGTTTGTGCAAGCTACCGCGCGCGGTTATGTCTACGCAATCGCGCATCCTGACGAGGCCGCCACCATCATGATCAACGCGGTGCCGGACATCGACGCGAAGTTAGTCAAGGAAAGCACCACATGGCTTGCTGCACAGTTTCAGGCCGACGCGCCGCGATGGGGTGAGCAAAAGCTGAGCATCTGGCAAAATTACTCGGATTGGCTGGTCAAAAATGGTGCGCTGCCACAAGGGATCGAGGCAAAATCAGCATTCACTAACGACTTTTTAGCCGCCGCGCCGTAAGTATAAGTGGGAACACGCCAACTTGTGTTAGGATTAGTGCAATTTCCACACAAGAGATACAACCATGGCTGATGTTCCAACATTCGACGTGTTCATGAACCCTATTCTACAAGCCCTCAAAATGTTAGGCGGCTCTGGAACTATCGAAGAAATTAATGACAAAGTTTCTGAGTCGCTCAGTTTGACTAATGAACAGCTTGAGAAACTTCATAATCCGAATAAAGGAAGCCAGACAGCCGTTGAATATCGTTCAGCGTGGGCGCGTACCTATCTCAAAAAGTTTGGCGTATTAGAAAATTCAGCCCGTGGGGTATGGGCGCTCACGGTAAAAGGCGCACAGCTTGGCGCAATTAATCCGCGAGAAGTGAAGCGTTTTGTTGCATCTCAAGCCAAAGACAACCGCGAAAGTCAATTGGAAGCCGAACCCTCCGACGAAGGGGTGGAAAATACCTGGCGCGATGAGGTCATGCATTCCCTGATAGAGATGTCACCGGATGCATTTGAGCGTTTGATTCAGCGTATGCTGCGCGAGTCGGGTTTTATACAGGTGGAAGTGACAGGGAGAAGCGGCGACGGTGGCATTGATGGCAAAGGGATTATGCGGTTGGGCGGCCTCATGAGCTTTCATGTGATTTTTCAATGCAAACGCTATCAGGCCACACCCATTAGCCCTGCCCAAATCCGCGATTTTCGTGGTGCAATGGTAGGACGAGCCGACAAGGGATTATTTGTCACGACCAGCAGCTTTACGAAGGATGCTATCAAAGAGGCAACGCGTGACGGCGCACCTGCCATTGATTTAATCGATCGTGAACAGCTCATCGATAAATTAAAAGAGCTGACTTTAGGCATTCAGAGTAAAAAGGTTGAGATCGAGCAGATCACCGTTGATAAACAATGGTTTGCTTCTATCTAACCGATAATTTTATTATTGATCGGCAAAAACATCTGTCGGGGCGCCCGGATTCGAACCGGGGACCTCTTGCTCCCAAAGCAAGCACGCTAACCAAACTGCGCTACGCCCCGCCTGCTGATCATTATACACGGCTTATTGCAAATCGGTAAGGCCGAGTTTTGTAGCAATACTCAGATTGTGCTCATCGCAACTCTGTTCCTTGTGAGAGCGGAAGTTAGGGTGAGCACAATAGAGCCATTGCAGCCTTTAGCGCTTGGTGTAGGTTGGTGCCTTACGCGCACGCTTCAAACCTGGCTTTTTACGTTCCTTGATACGCGAGTCGCGCGTCAGATAGCCAGCGTGCCGCAGCGTCGGCTTGAACTCTTCGTTCAATTTGAGGAGTGCGCGCGCGATTCCCAACTGGATCGCGGACGTTTGACCCGTAACGCCGCCGCCTGCGACGTGAACCGTCACGTTGTATTGGGCTTCCAAACCGACCGCGCGCAAAGGTGCCAGGATCAAATCCATGTCACCGTCGCGGGTCAGAAAAGCAGCGCCTCGCTTCTTTGCGCCGCCCGATGCCTTCGTAATATTGCTGATCAGCCATTGTCTTTGCGAGCCTCTGGAACATCCAAAACGGTTGGTTTCTGCGCAATGTGCGGATGCGTGTTTCCGGCGTACACATGCAGCTTGCGGTACATCTGGCGACCGAGCCGATTGTGCGGCAGCATTCCCTTGATAGCGATTTCCAACGCGCGTTCCGGGTGCTTTTTGAGCATTTCTTGCAAGCGCGTGGCGTGCATACCGCCGGGGTACGGTGAGTGCCGATAGTAATACTTGTCGGCCAGCTTGGTGCCGGTGACGGTCACTTTTCCGGCGTTGAGGATGATCACGAAATCACCCGAATCCATGTGCGGCGAGAAGGTCGGTTTGTGCTTGCCGCGCAGGATGTGTGCCACATGAGCGGACAGCCGCCCCAGGCTCATTCCCGTCGCATCAACCACCCACCAGGCCCGATCCATCGTTTCCAATGCGGGTGTGTAGGTACTGAATCTCATCTTGTCTCTCCACTTTGAGCGGGCACATTCCCGCCAATAATTACAGATTGAACGGCAGTTTGAGCTGCCGATAGTTCCGCCGGATAGCGAACGGCCATGAGCGTCAGACCATGCGGTGCGGCCATTTTGAGCGCACGGCTGCGATCGGCGGCGCGGAAAGCATCCAAAAATTCATCGGATGACAGTCTGCCCATGCCCATTGACGCCATCGTACCCACCAGTACGCGCACCATGTGATGCAGAAAGCCGTTTGCTTCGACAGTATAGCTTAACAAGCGCGTATTAGCGTCAAGCGTTTCGACTTCCCAACTAGAGAGGTACACCGTGCGAACGGTGCGCGTACCCTGCGTTGGATTGCCGAACGTCGCGAAATCGTGCTCACCGATCAGCGCCGCTGCCGCTTGCTGCATCACCGACACGTCCAGCCGTTCGCGGATATGCCAGGCAGTGCGCGCGTACAGCGGATTGCGCGGCAGTGCTTCATAGATCACATAGCGATACGTCCGGCTGATGGCATCGAAGCGCGGATGAAAGCGCCGATCGACGCGATCCAGCCGTTGTACTGCGATGTCGCCGGGCAGCTCCGCATTGAGCGCGGACAGCAGTTGCCAGTCAAGATGCTGCCAATCCAGCTCAAACGTGATCACTTGTCCGGCAGCATGGACGCCCGTATCGGTACGCGCCGCACTGAGTACGCGCACGGCTTGCCCATCAGGTTGTTCATTGGCGCCGCTGCTGGTAACGGCGGCGATCGCTTTTTCAACAGCCGTTTGGATCGATCGGCTGCCATTCGTCTGGCGCTGAAAGCCCTGATACGCTGTGTGAAAGCCCTGATACGCTGTGCCGTCGTAGGCGAGCACCACCCGATAACGCATTCGCTGTACCGTTGATCGCGCTGTGCCGAACTAGGAGTTCTGCTCGGCGGGCGTTTCGCTGGCAGCCACGCGCGGACGGCGCACGCGATTCAAGAGACCGCGCGCACCTGATAACGGACGCGAGGCAGTGCCCGTGGTGGCGGCAGTATCCGTGGGTTTCACGTTACTATCCACCAACTCCAGGATGACCATCGGCGCGTTGTCGCCCTTGCGTGGTCCCAGTTTGTAAATGCGCGTGTAGCCACCGGGACGTTCCGCACGCGTGTAGCCACCGGGACGTTCCGCATAGCGTGGCGCGAGCACTTCAAACACTTTTTTAGTGATTTCAGTATCGTTCAGGCGACCGTTCAGCAAACGGCGCAAATACACCACGCGCGCCGGATCGCCTTCAGCGAGGCCGCGCTTGGCTTGTGTGATCATGTGTTCGGCGGCGGCGCGGATCGACTGCGCTTTGGCGTGTGTCGTGGTGATCCGCTCGTGGTCGAATAGTTGGGTGATCATCGTGCGGCGCAGCGCATTACGCTGGCCGACGCTGCGCCCTAGCTGCTTTCCAAAAACGTTATGTCGCATAATGTGCCCTCTTACTGTGCACGCTTTACTGTGTACGGTTTCTGTACTTGTTGCAGCGCTTGCTTTACAGCATTGCGCTTGCCGATTTCAGCTTTGCAGTTCGCCACCCGTGAGGCCGCGAACCGGATAGTTCTGTGGCAGATGGCCTTTTTCTTTGAGACGCTCTTCCAGCTCGACCAACGACTTTTCGCCAAAGTTGCGAATCGCCAGCATTGCATCAGTGCCGCGATCGAGCATATCCAGCACTTCACCGACGGTGGTAATGCCGGTACGCTTCAACGAGTTGAAAACGCGCACGCTCAGATCGAGCGTTTCGATCGGCGTATTGTACTTCTCGTCATCGTAGGTCTTGCCTTCATCGGCACGCGCACGCCCGGAATCGATCGGCGCGAAGCCTTCGGTATCCACGCCTGCCACGATCATCAGGTGATTCATCAGGACTTTAGCGGCTTCGCTCATCGCTTCTTCAGAGCGAACCGTACCATCCGTCCAAATCTCAAGGATCAGCTTATCATAGTTGGTACGCTGACCGACGCGCGCGCGCTCCACATCGAAGTTCACGCGCCGAATCGGGCTGTAGATGGCGTCGATCGGCAGCTCACCGATCGGCAAACGGCCACGCTCTTCAGCAGGGCTGTAACCACGTCCGGTTTGCGCCGTGAACTCGATTTCCAACGCTGCCGATTGGTTGTCCGCCGTGAACAGGTACAGATCAGGATTGATGATCTGCACTTCGGGCGGCACCACGATATCGCCCGCTGTGACGGTGCCTTCGCCGCGCACTTCGAGTCGCAAGCGCGCTGTTTCGGTATTTTCGAGCGTCAGGCGCAGCTGCTTGACCTGCAAGATCAACTGCGTCATGTCCTCTTTAACGTTCGGGATTGCCGAAAACTCGTGCGGCACATCCGAAACGCGCATAGATGTAATTCGTGCGGCACATCCGAAACGCGCATAGATGTAATTGCCGCGCCGGACAGCGACGATAACAGCACCCGGCGCAAGGCATTACCGACCGTGATTCCAAAGCCGCTTTCCAGCGGGCTGATCACAAAGCGGCCATAGTTTCGGGAACTGGCATCGCCTTCAATCTTAGGCAGCACCATTGGATTCATATCACATCCCTTTCATCACAATAAATCGCTTGCTCGCAGTAGATCACACTGCAATAGATCACAAAAGATCGCAATGGCTTACGCTGCCGATCAACGCGAGTAGTATTCGACGATGAGCTGCTCGTTCAAGGGCAGATCAATGTCGCGCCGCTCTGGTGAACGCACGACGCGCGCCGTCAGCGAGTTGGCAACGTTAATGTCCAACCACTCCGGCTTGCGGGGGCGCTCGTCCATGTAGGCGGCGATCTCGCGGAAATATTTCAGGTCTTTGCTCGAACCGTGCAAGGTGATCACGTCGTTGGGGCGCACGATGTACGATGGGACGTTGACCTTCTGGCCGTTGATGTCAAAATGCGCGTGCTGCACCATCTGACGGGCGTGCGGGCGCGAATCGGCCAGGCCAAGACGATAGATCACGTTGTCCAGGCGGCTTTCGAGCAGAATTAACAGGTTGTTGCCGGTGGGGCCGGGACGGCGTACCGCTTCAACAAAATAGCGGCTGAACTGGCGTTCCAGGATGCCGTAAATACGCCGTGCCTTCTGCTTTTCGCGCAATTGCGACGAATAGTCGGACGTGCGGCCACGGCGGAACTGACCATCTTTACCATGCTGACCGGGTGGGTACGGTCGGCGCTCAACGGAGCACTTGGGGGACGTGCAGCGCGCGCCCTTCAAAAACAGCTTTTCGCCTTCACGGCGACACAATTTACAAACGGGTCCGATATGACGAGCCACTTGGCTTCCTCCACACACAATGCAGCGTGTTGTGTTTACGCCGTATAACGCAACAACAAAGCGAACTAAAAAGTGCTGATATGAACGGTCAAACTGCTGGTTGCACTGCCCAAGGCGATTCGGCAAACGACTGAGCGACAGCGCCCAATAATGCAGTTATCCTGCTGGTGAGCCGCTGTACTAGACGCAATAAAAGCGACTAGACGCGACGTTTCTTGGGTGGGCGCACGCCGTTATGCGGAACGGGCGTCACGTCGGTGATCGAGCGTACCCGTAAGCCGCTGCCCTGAATCGCGCGAATCGCTGACTCACGTCCGGGGCCGGGGCCTTTCACGAATACATCGACTTCCTGCATTCCTTGTTCTTTGGCGTTGTCGGAGGCTTGCACCGCCGCCATACGCGCCGCGTACGGAGTGCTCTTACGCGATCCTTTGAAGCCTGCGGTGCCTGCGCTGGCCCAGGCGACAACGTTCCCCTGCTGATCGGACATCGACACGATTGTGTTGTTGAATGTGGCGTGTACGTGCGCCTGTCCGTAGGGTATATTCTTCCTGATCTTCTTCGCACCACCACGGCGCGAACCGGTTCTTCTCGCTGTTCCTGCGGTTCGTCCCATCAAATTCTCCCGAAACGATGTGCTTGCAATTGAGCGAAAGGATTATAGCAGTTTGCGCGGCGGCTGAACAGGGTTAGCTTTGGGGGGAGTGCGCGGTTCACTTTGTGGGCGGCGCATAGTCGTAGAAGCCGCGCCCGCTCTTGCGCCCCAGATGCCCCGCCGCGACCATCTTGCGCAGCAGCGGACAGGCGCGGTATTTCGGATCGCCCATGCCTTCGTACAGCACATCCATGATCGACAGCAGCACGTCCAAACCAATAAAATCGGCCAAGGTGAGCGGCCCCATCGGAAAGTTCATGCCAAGCTTCATGACCGTATCGATCGCTTCAACCGTGCCGACGCCTTCCATCAGCGCGAAAATCGCCTCGTTCAGCATCGGGCACAAAATGCGATTGCTGATGAAGCCGGGGTAATCCGCCGCTTCCACGGGTGTTTTGCCGAGCTTGACCGCGAGTGCCGTCACTGTGGCAAGCGTTTCAGCGGATGTGTCATAGCCGCGAATGATCTCCACCAACTGCATGATCGGCACTGGATTCATGAAGTGGACGCCGCATACTAATGACGAACGCCCGGTGGCCGCCGCAATGTCCGTAATGCTGATGCTACTGGTATTGCTGGCAAGGATCACACCAACGCGCGCCACTTTGTCGAGATCAGCGAATATGCGCTTTTTGAGCGCTGGATTTTCGGTTGCCGCTTCGATCACCAGATCGGCATCAGCAGCGGCGTCTACCTGAGTGGCCGTGACAATCTCATGCAGCGCGCGATCACGAGCCGCGTCATCAAGCTTGCCTTTGCCGTGCAGCTTGCCAACCGACTCAGCGATCGTTTGCTGAGCACGGCTGAGCGCGTCGGGATTCACATCGATCAGCGTGACGCGATAGCCATTGGTGGCGCATACCTGCGCGATCCCGTTGCCCATCGTGCCCGCGCCGATCACTGCAATATGTGCTATAGAAGCGATAGAGTCAATTTGCATAACGATTTTCCACCAAATTTTGTGTGACACTGTTATAGGGTGGGGAAATTGTAGCGCATAGTAGACTTTGCACTCGCCTGGTCAAAATTTGCACTGGTCAAAACCGCTCACCTATTGTAACGTTACATCGAGATCAACAGCCCTCACCCCCGGTCCCTCTCCATGCGGGAGGGGGATTTAGGGTGAGGGCAATTCACATGGTTTAATGGATGAGTACGGGGTACGCATGTCACGACTGGTCATTGTGGAGTCGCCCACCAAGGCGAAAACCATTAGAAATTTTCTGCCGAAAGAGTATCGCGTTGAAGCGTGCATGGGGCACGTGCGCGATTTGCCCGCTGATGCCGAAGAAATCCCGGAAACGGTCAAGGGCTTGCCGTGGGCGCGTTTAGGCGTCAACATCGATGCCAACTTTGAGCCGCTGTATGTGATTCCGGCCAAAAAGCTCAGCGTCGTCAAGATGCTCAAAAATGCGCTCAAGGATGCCGACGAATTGATCGTCGCTACCGACGAAGATCGCGAAGGCGAGAGCATCGGTTGGCACTTGTTACAGGTGCTCAAACCAAAAGTGCCGGTGCGCCGCATGGTCTTTCACGAGATCACTAAAGATGCGATCCAGGAAGCGATCAAGAATTATCGCAGCATCGATGATAAGCTGGTACACGCGCAGGAAACGCGCCGCATTCTGGATCGGCTGGTGGGCTACACATTATCGCCGCTGCTCTGGAAAAAGATCGCGCCGGGCTTATCGGCAGGGCGCGTGCAGTCGATCGCGGTACGCTTGCTGGTGATCCGCGAAACACAGCGGCGCGCCTTCCGATCGGGCAGCTATTGGGATTTGCGCGCCATTCTGTCCGCCGAAGCCGATCTGGGCAGTCGTTTCGAGGCGACGCTGCAATCCGTCGGCAAGCTGCGCGTCGCCACGGGCAAAGACTTCGATGAGGCGACGGGTGAAATCGCCAAAGATAAGCAGAAGAAAGTTCTGCTGCTCAACGAACAGGACACCAATGCCCTGCGCGATCGGCTGTTGAAAGCGCCGTGGACGGTTGCGGACATTGCCGAAAAGAGCCAGAATCGCCGCCCGCCGCCACCGTTCACCACTTCGACTTTGCAGCAGGAATCGAACCGTAAGCTGCGCCTGACCGCGCGCGATACCATGCGGATTGCGCAATCGCTGTACGAAGAAGGCCACATTACCTATATGCGGACAGATTCGGTGCATCTGTCGGGCGAGGCGATCGGCGCGGCGCGTAATGCGATCAAAGCGCGTTACGGCGCGGACTTTCTGAGTCCAGCAGCGCGCCAATACAGCACGCAAACTAAGAATGCGCAGGAAGCACACGAGGCGATCCGTCCGGCGGGAAGCGCCATGCGCAGCGCCGACGAAATCGGCCTCAGCGGGGTCAACGCGACTCTGTACGATATGATCTGGAAGCGCACCATGGCGACGCAAATGGCGGACGCACGCCTGACATTGATCACGGTCACCATTAACGCCGACGATGCGACCTTTCAGGCCAATGGCAAGCGCATCGATTTTCCTGGTTTCTTCCGCGTGAACCTTTCAGGCCAATGGCAAGCGCATCGATTTTCCTGGTTTCTTCCGCGTGTACGTTGAAGGCTCGGATGATCCAGAGGCAGCGCTAGACGATCGCGCCGTGATCTTGCCGCCGCTGACGGTCAACGCGCCGTTACGAGTGCGCGAACTCGATCCGATCGGCCACGAAACACAACCGCCTGCCCGTTTCACTGAAGCGACGCTGGTGCAAACGCTCGAAAAAGAAGGCGTTGGCCGTCCGAGCACTTACGCCACCATCATCGGCACAGTACAGGATCGCGGCTACGTCACTAAAGTGAACAACCAGTTGATCCCGACCTTCACCGCGTTTGCTGTCAACCGCTTGCTGGAAACGCACTTTCCGTCATTGGTGGATACGCAGTTCACGGCGCGCATGGAGCAAACGCTGGACGACATCGCGGACGGTGAAGCAGAATGGCTGCCCTACCTGCGCACGTTTTATCTGGGCGAACAGGGCTTGGAAACGCAAGTCGCGGAGAAAACGCAAAGCATCGATCCACGCGAAATCTATGCGCTGTCGCTGGATGAAATCTATGCGCGCGTGCGGATTGGGCGCTACGGGCCGTACATCGAACAGCAGCATGACGGCGAAGTGCTGCGAACGTCGCTGCCCGATAACTTAGCGCCCGCCGATTTATCCGATGAAGATGCGCTGCGCCTGTTACGCGATAAAGAAAAAGGCCCCGATACGCTTGGCACTGATCCTGAGTCGAACAAGCCGGTGTACCTATTGAGCGGACGTTTCGGGCCGTATGTGCAGCTTGGCGAAGCGGACGATAACGGCGGCAAGCCCAAACGCGCATCGCTGCTGAAGGGCATGAAACCCGATGATATGACGCTGCCGATCGCGCTGGACTTGCTGCGTTTGCCGCGTTCGTTGGGCAGCCATCCCGAAAGTGGCGAGCCGATCGAAGCGAGCGTGGGCAAGCTGGGTCCGTATGTGCGGCATGGCAAGGATTATCGCTCGCTGACGGGTGACGATCACGTTCTGACCGTTTCGCTGGAACGCGCTTTAGAGTTGTTCAGCCAACCCAAAGCACGGCGGGGGACACGTGCCGCACCGCAGCCCTTACGCGAATTGGGCGCTCATCCTGCTGACGGTAAGCCGATCGTGGTGCTGAGCGGTCGCTACGGGCCGTATGTGAAGTACGGCGCGGTCAACGCCACACTGCCCAAAGATTTGTCACCCGCAGCGGTCACGCTGGATCAAGCGCTCGCGTTGATCGCGGCAAAGGGGCCTGCCAAAGCGTCGCCCAAAAAGACTCGCAAAGCCGCCGCACCAAAGTCCGCTGCTGCGCCGAAAAAAGCCACCGCTGCCAAGAAAGTCGCTGCCAAACCCGCTGCTAAAGCTGACGCGCCCGCTAAAGCTGCCAAAAAGCCCGCCGTGCGCAAATCAGCGCCCAAAGTGGAAACCGTCGAAACGCCGGAAGCTGCTATTACGGCTGCTGCTGCCGACAAGTCAAAAAGAATGGTACATTGACCCCTAACCCCGGCCCTTCCCCCGTGTACACGGGAAGGGAGTCAGGGTACGTTCTTATTTTCCCAAACCTAAATTTTCTTCCAAGAAGGGAGGGACTTTCATACACCGTTTGACTCCCTTCCCCTGTAATCGGGGGAAGGGTGGGGTTAGGGGTCAACCAAAAACAAGTATCCCCCAACCACACTTCCGCGTTAAAATGCGTCGCCAATTGACTCGACCCAACAAACTCAATTACATGAGACGCCCTGAATGACCAATGCCACCGATGATATGCTCGATCTGAACACCGCCGATAATGAAGCGATCGCTGATTTGCCGCGTCAGGCGCGCGCGCAGCAGTTCCGGCAAAGCCGCCGATCGCAAATAAGTCTGGCGCTTCCGGCGCTGTTACTTGTCGCGTTGGGCGTCCTGTACCTGATCAATCCGCCGCAGCTAACCGCACCGTTGGCGCTCGGAGTCGGCATAGGGGCGCTCGGCATTGGCTTGATCGCGCGCTTTTTGCTGAACGCACGCCGTGAACGTGGATTGTTCTTCGTTGGACTGAGCGTTCTGCTGTGGATCGGTTTCGCGGTGGCCGTGGTTGTGCGCCAACTGCCGATCGATCAATTATGGCCGCTGCTGGTCATGGCGGTCGGGTTGGCGGCGCTGCTCACATTTCTATTCGAGCGGACGCACGAGCGCGGCTTGATCCTGCCCGGCTTTCTGCTGATCGTGGCGGGCGGCGTGCTGCTGTTGTTCACGCTGAACATTCTATCGATCGATGCGCTGCGCGTGGTGGCTGCCTATTGGCCGCTGCTGCTGGTAGTCGTGGCGCTGGCGCTGTGGCGCTGCTGCCGCGCGTGTTCCGCGATGTGGCAAGCTAGGCGATGAGTCTGCGTATCGCGATCGATGCCAGCCGCACCACCCGCGCACAGCGTACTGGCACTGAAAATTACGCACTCAAGCTGATCGACGCCCTGCTGATGTTGGGTGATAACTCATGTTTCACGCTCTATTTTCGCGATGTGCCGAGCTGGATCACGCCGCGCGATCGGGTGACCGTGCGGGTGATCCCGTTGGCGCGCTTGTGGACGCATTTACGCTTTGCGGCAGCGCTCTATCATGATCGGCCTGATGTGACGTTCGTTCCGGCGCACACGCTGCCGATTCTGTTTCCGGGGCGCGCCGTGGTGACCGTTCACGATCTCGGCTATGTCCACTTTCCGCAGGCACACCCATGGTTGCAGCGGCTGTATCTGGAGTTTTCGACCCGTTACAGCGTGCGGCGTGCGGCGTGCGTGCTGGCTGACTCGGAAGCGACCAAACGCGACCTGAGCACTTATTATCAGGTGTCGCCCGCCAAAATCCGCGTAGTCTATCCGGGCGTTGAAGGCATTGCACGCGCCGATGATGCCGCGATCGCTGCGGTGCGCGCCAAATATAAGCTGCCCGAACGGTATCTGCTGTTTGTCGGCACTTTGCAACCGCGCAAGAACATCACGCGCTTGATCGACGCTTATCAGCAGTTCAGACGCATACATTCGGGCGACGAGGTGGCGCTCGTGTTGGTGGGGCGCATGGGTTGGCTGACGGCGGATACACAGCTCAACGCGCCCGGCGTAATTGTGACGGGCTACGCCGCCGATCAGGACGTAGCGGCGCTGTATAGTGGCGCGCTGATGCTGGTCTTTCCGTCGCTCTATGAAGGGTTTGGCTTTCCCGTGATCGAGGCAATGCGCTGTGGGACGCCCGTGCTGTGTAGTAATACGTCGTCGCTGCCAGAGTTGGCGGGTGATGCGGCGTTGCAGGTCGATCCACTCAGCGTGGACGCGATCGCACAGGGCATTGATCGCCTGCTGAGTGATGCACCCTTGCGCGCCGACTTGATCGCACGCGGCTATGTGCAGTCGCAGAAATTCACGTGGCGCGCCGCCGCCGAACAAACGCTGGACGCGCTGAGTTCATGCTGACAGCACGATCATGAAATTGCTCATCATCAATCTGGCCGATATTGGCGATCTGATCACCATCACGCCCGCCCTGGCTGCTCTGCGTGAAACGTACCCGGCGGCGCAAATCGATGTGCTGACGACGCCGCACGCCGCGCCGGTGTTGATGCATACAGGGCTGGCGGATCAGGTCATCACGTTCGACAAAGCGCTGTTCGATCAACCCAAACAACTGCTCAAGCCGCCTAATGCTCGCCTTGCGCTTGCCCTGCTGACCCGTTTGTGGCGTGGCAAATACCACGCGACTTTTGTTTTTCGCCACCTGACGACCCGACTCGGCGCGCTCAAACATGCGCTGCTGACGCTGGCGAGTCGCGCTCCCCAACGATTCGGGCTGGAGAATGGGCGCGGCTGGTTTCTGACCGATCGCGCGCCGGATCAGGGCTTTGGCGTCAAACATGAGGTGCGTTATTGGCTGGATGTGGCGGCATTGTTCGGCGCGACAGCTTCAGACGAACGGCTGCGCATCGGTATCGCGGACGCCGATCACGCGTGGGCTGCCGAACACTTTGCCGATCTGCCCGCTGCCACCCGTTTGATCGCGATTCATCCGGGGAGCGGCGGCTACAGTCTGGCGCGCCGTTGGGAAGTTGAAAAGTTCGCTGCGCTTGCCGATCAACTTGCGGCGCGCCCGAACGTGCAAATCGTGATCGTTGGCGGCATCCACGATCGAGCCGATGAACTGGCCGCGCTCATGCAGCATACGCCGATCAATCTGGCCGGGCACACCACGCTCAATCAACTGGCGGCGGTGCTATCCCGCTGCGAACATTATTACGGCGCGGACTCCGGCGTGATGCAGATTGCGGCGGCATCTGGTACGCCTATCACGGCGTTGTTCGGACCGAGCAATCACGGCGCATGGCGTCCCTGGTCAGCAGCCGCGCAAGTGGTGCGAATGGGTGCGAAGTGCAGCCCATGCAGCTACGTTGGCAACACGATGGGCTTACGCGACGGCTGCGCGGCGCGTACCTGCATGAAGGCGCTGACCGTCGAAGCGGTGTTGAATGCTGCCGATCAAGACTTGCGGGACTTGCGAACTATTGCCGAAAAGCCTACTATCGAGCACTATGAACGCTGGAACACGGTCACCCTATTGGGCGTGCCTACCCACGCCATCACCTTTGACGGCTTGCTCGATCAGATTGCGGAATGGATCACGGGCGATCAAGCGCGCCAGATTTGTACGGTCAATCCGGAATTTTTAATGGCAGCGCAAACTGATAATCACTTCTATAATATCCTGTGCCGTGCCGATCTGTGCATCCCGGATGGCGTTGGGCTGTTGTGGGCGGCGCGCTGGCTGAAGCACTCCTTACCACAGCGCGTCACCGGCTCGGATGGCGTCCCTTTGATTGCGGAACGGGCGGCGCGCATGGGTTGGAAATTGTACTTTCTGGGGGCAGCGCCGGGCGTTGCAGAAGCGGCAGCGCAGCAATTGCAAGCGCGTCATGCGGGTTTGCAAATTGTCGGCGTCTACGCGGGCAGCCCTGATCCGTCAGAAGAAGACGTGATTGTGGCGCTCATCAATGCCAGCAGCGCAGACATTTTGTTGGTAGCTTACGGCGCGCCTAATCAGGACAAATGGATCGCGCGCAACCTGCCCCGTTTGCGTCCACGAGTGGCAATGGGCGTGGGCGGTTCGTTCGATTTCATCGCGGGCACGACGCATCGCGCGCCGCCGTGGATGCGCCGCCGTGGGCTGGAATGGCTGCATCGCTTGATTCGGCAGCCCTGGCGCTGGCGGCGGATGCTGCGCTTACCGCGTTTCGTGATCGCGGTGATCCGGCGCGGCGCTCACGGCCCGGCGCGCTTTGTGACGCTTCCTGTGCGAACAAGCGATACACGACAAGCGACTCATCATCAGGTTCGATAAGTTGAGGAAACGGTAATACGTTATGGAACAGCAGCGACAAACCGACGAATTGCGACAAATTCAGCGCATGGCAGCAGACCCCGCCGCCAACGAACCGACTCTGTTATCGATGATCCCGGAGCCGCAGACGGTCGAAGAGTTGGGCATTTCGCCTGCGATCGTCAACGACCTGATCCTGCGTATCATTCGGCAGGAAGGCGAAGTCAGCGTCCGCAAAATGATGGATGTGCTGTGCGTGAGCCTTAAATTGTTGGATGCGCTTTTGCTCAAGATGCAGCAGGAACATCTCGTGGAGATCGCCCGCGCGGGTAATATCGGGCGTGCCAGCTATACCTATCGGTTGACCGAAGAAGGCAACCTGCGCGCCCGTGACGCGATCGATCGCTCACAGTACATCGGTCCGATGCCTGTGCCCATCGAAGATTACAATCAGGCGATCATGTATCAAACGCGCAAACGCACGCGCGTCACGCCTGAAATGGTGCAGGAATCGATCGCGCATTTGATTTTGCCGGAAGGCTTCCACCGTCGCATCGGACCCGCCGTCAACGCCGGATCGTCGCTCTTTCTATACGGCCCGCCGGGTAACGGAAAAACGACCGTCGCTGAGGCGATCGCGGGCTTGATCGCTGGCTCCGATCCGCTGTGGATGCCATTTTGCGTGACTACGGGCGGCCAGATCATCGGCATTTACGATCAACTGATACACAAGCAAATCGAGCTGTCCAAAGAAGAAGTCGACGCGCTCGGCAGCTACGATCGGCGTTGGGCACAGTTCAAACGGCCTGCCGTGATGGTCGGCGGTGAATTGACGATGGAGGCGCTTGAACTGCGCTATGACGAGATCGGCAACTTCTACGAAGGCCCATTGCAAATGAAGGCCAACGGCGGCATGTTCCTGATCGACGACTTTGGTCGCCAGCAAATGAAGCCCACCGAACTGCTCAACCGCTGGATTGTGCCGCTCGAATCGGGCTACGACTTTTTGCGACTGCGCACAGGTCAGACCATTCAGCTTCCGTTTCGCCAGTTGATCGTGTTCAGCACCAACCTTGATCCGAACGATCTGGTAGACGGCGCGTTTTTGCGGCGTATTCAGATGAAAGTGCAGATCGAAAGCCCAGATGAGCAGTTGTTCTTCAAAATCTTCATCACCATGTGCCAGAAGATGCAGATTCAACCGGACAAGGACTCGTATGTGCATCTGATTCAGGAATGGTATCGCAAGCCGCGCCGTGTCCTGCAAGCCGTTCACCCGCGCGATTTGTTGAAGATCGTGCGCGCCCTGTGCGAATATGAGGGCAAGCCGGTGCGCCTGTCGCCGCAATTGATCGACGATGCGTGCCGCAGCTATTTCGTTTAATGGGATCGCTGTGATCAGCCTACGCGCGTGATGTTCGACTCCGCCGCCCTGATCGCGCGGGTGCCGCAGCTTGCCGGACGGCGCGTGCTGGTTGTGGGCGATGTCATTCTTGATGAATATTTGTACGGGCGCGCCGAACGCATGAGTCGGGAAGCGCCTGTGCCGGTGCTGGAATTCACCAGCCGCGATTTGATCCCTGGCGGCGCTGCCAACCCTGCTGCCAATGTCGCGCGATTAGATAGCTCACCTACCCAGATCGGCGTGGTGGGTACGGACAATTTCGCGGGTATGCTGCGCAGCGCCCTTCAACAGCGCGGCATTGATCCGTCCGGCCTGATCAGCGACCCCGACCGACCGACCACCACCAAAACGCGCGTCATGGCGCAGATGGGCTTGCGCTTTCCGCAGCAGGTAGCGCGTCTCGATCACATCGATCGGCGTCCGATCAGCGCTGACGTTGAAGCGCAAATCACACAGCAGATTGCGCGTTGTACGCCGGGAATGCACGCGCTGATCGTCTCCGATTACCTCAGCGGCTTGCTGACTGATCAGGTGGTGGCGGCGGCTTTAGCAAGCGGGCGGGCACACAATGTGCTGTTGACAGCGGACGCGCAGGGACAGCTCGGCAAATATGGCGGCTTCGATCTGGTCAAGTGCAATGCAGAAGAAGCGTCCGCTTATTTGCGCCGTCCGTTGGATCGCGACGATGCGTTTGCCGCCGCCGGACTCGAAATTGTGCGAACGCTCGGCTTACGGGGCGCGATGGTGATCACGCGCGGCAGCGACGGCTTGACGCTGGCCGAGGCGAACAGCATTGTCACGCATATTCGCGCGCCACATATCGAGGACGTGTTCGATACGGTGGGCGCAGGCGATACGACGCTGGCCGTGCTGACTCTGGCGCTCACTGCGGGCGCGGGCTATCCCGAAGCAGCAGCACTGGCAAATTTCGCGGCGGGCTTAGTGGTGCGCAAAGTCGGCAATTATGCGCCGACTGCTGATGAATTGCGTTGGGCGATCGAAACGTGGAATTGGCCACATTAAAGTTTTGCTGGGCAATTGGTTTATCGCGAAAATCACCTTATTCAATCCTCGCTCGGTGAATTGCTGCCGTCCATCTTGACCAAACGCGGCTTGAACTCCGCCAGAATATCCACCAGATCGGCTTGATCGGCCATCACCTGTCGAATGTCCTTATACGCGCCCGGCGACTCGTCCAGCCCGGCAGACATCACTTCGACGCCATCAGCTTTGAGTTTGCGCTTGATCGTATCCCAATCAAAGCGCTTTTTGGCCTCAGTGCGGCTCATGCGGCGGCCTGCGCCATGGGACGCGCTCGCCAACGAGTCCGGGTTACCACGCCCGCGCACGACAAATCCCGGCGCGCTCATGCTGCCCGGAATCACGCCCAACACGCCCGCACCCGCCGGAGTCGCGCCCTTGCGGTGAACGATCACTTCTTTGCCGTCGAGTTGTGCTTTCCAGGCGAAGTTGTGGTGATTTTCAATCGTACCCAAAATGGGCAAACCGACCGCATCACCCACCCGCTCATGGATCACGGCGTGGTTAGCGCTGGCATACCGTCCAGCCAGGTTCATGGCCGACCAATAACCGTTGCCTTCATATTCATTCAGATCGAGCCACGCCAACTGAATGAATTCTTTCGGCAAAGTGGCACGCTGGCGCATCGCAACCGCCGTGTAATGGTTGGCAATCTCCATGCCGAAGCGACGACTGCCGCTGTGACTGAGCAGCGCTAAATATTCACCAGGAGGAATCGTTGTGCCGGATGGCAGCGCGATCGCTTCCTGCACAGCCAGCGCGCCGAACTCCACAAAGTGATTGCCCGATCCGCTGCTGCCAAGCTGTCGCCAGGCGATTCCTTTATGACGGCGCAAAAGTTCCGATTCCTGCCAGGCCGGATCGTCCATCACGGGATGCTCAGGCCGATCTTTCCACTCGTTGCCAGCGCCGAAACGGGTATTCTGCTCAAGCGCACGCCGGAACTTTTCACGCTTTTGATCAAGCAGAATAGGCGAGATATCAAAAATTGTCATGCGCATTCGACAAGCGATATCAACGCCCACCGCATACGGGATCACGCTGTTCTCGGTCGCCAACACGCCACCGATCGGCAAACCATAGCCCTGATGCGCGTCCGGCATGAGCGCGCCGCGTACCGCAACCGGAAGCTGAACGGCGCGCTTCATCTGATCCAGCGCGTTTGGGTCGATTTGCGCAGCGCCCCATACCTGATATGGTGCGGAAGTACTCAAGGCATAGGCTTGTGACGGCAGCCGCTCCTGGAGCAATTCGTGCGCCACATCGCCATACAGCGGATCGTCCACATAACTATCGGGCGCATTAAGCACGTTGCCGAGCGCTTCGCGGATCGTGCTGTGCGGGATGTCATTGGCGCGTGCTGCTTTGAACGCCTTGAGCGCCAAACCGAGCGACTTGCCCGATTGGTAGCCCATGCGCTGTAACTCGTTTCCGTTCATTTC
>Ga0209512_1002246_pt1 | contig 21164 bp, 22 predicted proteins | sample frozenSSSSmetaG_FD_184142 | JGI IMG/M metagenome (GOLD analysis project Ga0209512, IMG submission 184142) | Glacier valley bacterial and archeal communities from Borup Fiord, Nunavut, Canada, to study Microbial Dark Matter (Phase II) -... | ecosystem: Environmental > Aquatic > Freshwater > Ice >...
ATATACTGAATAGGCTCTCCAGTTTTCAATCGCTCGAAGTCTTCAAAAAGCTTTGGAGGAAAGGAGCTTTCATCTGCTTCATTCAAAATCTCCGTTCTCTTCCATCCGAGATGATGCTCAAAAAGCCAACTCACTATTGATTCAGCCTCTTGCTTTTCATAGATCGAAAGTTTAGTAGCCCAAGAAGAAAAAAAGACCTGAAAGGTAGACATAGCGAAATGGCGTTTGGAGGAATAAATTGTAAAGGTATCAAAACCAAAATTTCTATTGAGTCACCAAAGCCAGATTGTCAAAGCACAGTTTTTCACCGCTTTTAAAATCTCATTCTGACAGACTCAGAAAGAAAAACTACCTTTGTGCAGAATTTATTTCCCATGAAATCGAGCACGGCTCAAAAGTCACCCAGAGAGATGATTATAAACGCTGCGAGATTCCATGTGGCTTTTAAAAATAAATTATAAACACATGAAACTACACAACAACACCATCCGCGGAGTCCATACCGCACTTGCAGCCATTTTCGAAGAAGGTCAGTACGCTGATAAAGTGATCGAAAGAACACTTAAATCTAACCCAAAATGGGGTGCGCGAGATCGCTCTTTCATTGCAGAAACTACTTATGAAATGGTTCGTTGGTGGCGTCTGATCAACTTTTTAAGCCCGAGTAAGGAGCCTTACGACCTTTTTGGTACCTATTGGTTGATGCAGGGTCATACTCTTCCTCCTTGGGAAGAATTTGCAAAAATCAACCCGGACAAAATCAAAGAGAAGTACGAGAAGCTGGATGATCCAGCCAAGTTGGAATCTGTTCCTGATTGGCTTTTTGATCTAGGAAAAAAGGAATTGGGAGACAAATGGGAAGCTGAAATCCACAGTTTGAATCAGGAAGCACAAGTAGTTTTACGTGTAAACACCCTGAAAATCACTCGTGAGCAGCTCAAAAACAGACTGGCTGAGGATAATATTCATACACACATTGTGAAGGGATATCCAGATGCTTTGATATTGGATGAGCGAACCAATGTATTCCGCAACCCTGCTTTCAAAGAAGGGATGTTTGAAGTGCAAGATGCCTCTTCTCAGTTAGTTGCCGCCGCCCTAGCCGTTGAGCCTGGAATGCGAGTGATCGATGCTTGTGCAGGTGCTGGAGGAAAATCCCTTCACATCGCAGCGTTGATGCAAAACAAAGGAAAAGTTCTTTCCATGGATGTGGAAGAATGGAAACTTCAGCAAACCAAGCTTAGAGCTCGTCGTGATGGCGTAGCGATCATTGAGCGCAAGGTGATTGAAGGTTCTAAGACCATCAAAAGAATGAAAGAAACAGCTGATAGATTATTATTAGACGTTCCTTGTTCAGGTTTGGGAGTTCTTCGTAGAAATCCTGATACCAAGTGGAAACTGAGTGAAGAATCGATAGAGAAAGTACGTCAGACGCAACAGGAAATTCTTCAAAGCTATCCTTCCATGGTGAAGCCAGGCGGACAAATGGTCTATGCGACTTGCAGTATTTTGCCTTCTGAAAATCAGGATCAAATCGCCAAGTTCTTGGAAAGTGAAGCAGGAAAAGACTTCACATTAATCGAAGATCAAAAAGTCCTAGCACAGGAAAGTGGTTTTGATGGATTCTATATTGCTAGACTGCAGAAAAAGTAGTTTTTCACTATATTGGATTAGCTTAAACATTTGATCCTATGAAAAAGGCAGCTGTATTAGAATCAATTTCTAAAATGAATGAGGAAATAAGTATAGATGAGATCGTGGACCGCTTACTTATTCTTGAAAAAATTGACAAAGGAAGATCTCAATTGTCCTCAGGTCAATCTAAAACTGAAGAGCAAGCCAAACAAAAATTGGCAAAATGGCTAAGCTGATTTGGTCAGATCAAGCTATCTCTGACCTTGAAGGCATTGGAGATTTTATTGGTCAAGATTCAGAAAAGTTTGCGAAAATCACTGTGAAGAAACTCTTTGAAAGAGCACTTATCCTCAAAACTTTCCCAACCATGGGACGAATTGTTCCAGAAAAAAATTCATCCAAAATTAGAGAGTTAATAGAAAGGAATTATAGGATTATTTACGAGATCATTTCAGAACTGGAAATCCATATACTCACTATTCACCACAGCAGACGTGATTTATAGTTATTACTATTCAGAATTATATTCAATCACCGCAGTTTCTTAGCATTATGTACAAATTCGGTTTTAATTAAAATTCAGCCTCATTTCCAAATTTATTTTGGAGGGTATTAGTTTGGCATTGGATTTTGTATGTAACTTTGACGGGCAAATAGGGTTACCTCCATACCAATATTTGCCATGAATAGAAATTCCGACAAGTTCCTTTACGAAGCACTCACCTACGATGACGTGCTTCTTGTCCCAGGTTATTCAGAAGTCCTTCCACGCGACACGAATACCTCTACCCAACTCACCAAGAAAATCAGACTAAACATTCCTTTGGTTTCCGCTGCTATGGACACGGTCACTGAGGCTGAATTGGCGATTGCCATAGCCCTTGAGGGTGGTCTTGGATTTGTTCACAAGAACATGTCTATAGAGCAGCAGGCGGCGCAAGTACGCAAAGTAAAGCGCTCTCAGGCAGGTATGATCCTGGATCCAATCACGCTTCACATAGATGCCAAAGTTCGTGACGCTGAGCAAATCATGCGTGAATTTAACATTGGCGGGATTCCTGTAATCGATGAAAACAAGATTCTGAAAGGAATCATCACCAACCGTGATCTTCGTTTCATTAAGGATCAGGATCGTCCTATTCGTGAGATTATGACCATCGAAAATCTCATTACTGCCAAATCTGGCGTATCGCTAGAGCAAGCAGAAGAGATCCTTCAAGAATATAAAATCGAGAAACTTCCAATTGTAGATGATGAATACAAGCTAACTGGCTTGATCACCTATAAGGATATTCTTAAGAGAAAAGACAAGCCAAATGCTTGTAAGGATGAATTTGGAAGACTTCGTGTTGGCGCAGCAGTAGGTGTGACTGCAGATATCGTAGAGAGAGTAGAAGCGTTGAAAAATGCAGGTGTTGATGTGGTTTCTATCGATACTGCTCATGGCCATTCCAAAGGAGTAATCGAAACTTGTAGAAAAATCAAAGATGCTTTTCCTGATTTGGAAGTAATAGTAGGAAATATTGCTACACCGGAAGCGGCAATTGCACTAGCGGATGCGGGTGCTGATGCGGTCAAAGTGGGAGTAGGCCCAGGATCTATCTGTACTACAAGGATCATTGCCGGTGTTGGTGTTCCTCAATTATCGGCTGTGTATGAATGTGCAGAGGCATTGAAAGGTCGCGGAGTTCCTGTCATAGCAGATGGCGGTATTCGCTATTCTGGTGATTTGGTAAAAGCAATCGCTGCAGGCGGAAGTTCAATAATGATTGGATCTCTTTTGGCAGGAACTGAAGAAGCTCCTGGTGAAATGATTATTTTCCAAGGCAGAAAATTCAAGTCTTACAGAGGCATGGGTTCTTTGGAGGCTATGGAGTCTGGTTCCAAAGATCGTTACTTCCAAGACGCTGAAGAAAATATTAAAAAGCTCGTTCCAGAAGGAATCGTAGGTCGAGTTCCTTTCAAAGGCTTGGTATCTGAAGTTCTATACCAACTAGTAGGTGGACTTCAGGCAGGAATGGGATACTGTGGTACAGCGACTATAGAAGATCTTCAGAACAATGGTAAATTCGTGAAAATTACGTCAGCTGGGGTGAAAGAATCACATCCACACGATGTAAGTGTAACTAGAGAAGCTCCTAACTACAGCCTCAAATCATAAATTAACTCAGGTTTTTAACCTAGTGAGTAAACACCAAAAAAGACCGGGGTTTCCGGTCTTTTTTAGTGTCTCAGAAAATTAATTTTCCAATTTTCTAATCTTCCAATTTTAAAATTTCAGGAATTCACCTCGAAACTCACATCCCATTCCTCCACTACTTTTACTGAATTTTGAAAATCAGGATGCAGAGGATTAATCAATACATTATACTCGCTTGGATAGCTTTTTAAAGGAATTCGACAGGATGGAATTCTAAGAACTGGAGAAATCATCCCTTTTACCCAAGCAGTACCAAACTCCTGAGTTGATCGAGGATGAGGTCTATTTTTCCAGTCAGTCGGCAACAGCGTAGCATCTAATTCTGGAATTGGAGTCTGAATCTCAAGTACAACCAGCTTCCATTTACTTTGGGTAACTACGGCTCCTTTGATACTTAGCAGCTCTAGAAAGTTAAGGGAAGAAATACTGCTTCCGTAGATTATCGGTGTACCGTATTGATTCCACCTTCCAGCTCCTACACCAAAGCCAAGTGAACTTCTACCTGCAAGATTTTCAATTAGTCGAAAATACTTCATCAGCTACAGAATAGATCCCCAAGACATCGCCTCCATCGCCTCATCCACACGATCGACACCATAAGGACTCTTCATCAGTAGAGATGGCTTTTGATCGCCAAGGGATGTATTTTCAGTATGAAGCCATTGCGAAAGCAACTCCTCCGTACCGAATATCCTGATGCCCTTTGCAATCACCTGATCCATCTCCAAAATACTCTTCGTAAGCATCTTGGTAAGCTTCCTATCTTCTTTGCGCCAGCGAGACAAGGTACTCGGATCCACTTCTAGCATCTCCGAGACATCCTGCTGAGTAAAATCCAGAAAGTCAAAGATCTCTCCTGTATCGTGGAAGGAAACAGCTACATCATAGACTGCTGCTGGCTCGCTCACCATGGATATAGCCTCTTGAAAAAAATAGTAAGAATCATGACCTGTGCTTATAGTCTCAGCTCCCGCCTCTCCAAATGATATTTTCCAAGTGTGTGTCATAGCTATTCAATTAACCCACACTAAGTTACATACATTTATTGCAAATGCAATACTATTATATCGCATTTGCAATATTTTAATTAACTCCTAATCGAGGATCTGTTTGATTTCATAATCTTGCAGGTGGGCATTTAGCCAGCCGGCTTCTAGTGTTGCGCCATATTTTCTATAGAAATTGATTGCTGGTTCATTCCAGTCCAATACTTGCCACATCATTCCTGTACAATTTTCCTCCAGGCCTTTCTTCATCACACGATCAAAAAGCAGCTTACCAGCACCATTTCCTCTTTCAGATTGGGTCACAACCAGATCTTCTAAATAAATTCTCCGTCCCTTCCAGGTACTATAGCGATAATAATAGATGGCAAGACCTATAATCTCAGATGTTTCGTCTTTTATACAGAGAAACGTTCCAAAAACAGGATTTTTACCAAATCCATCTTCTTCCATCATCGCAAGCGTATTCGTGACTTGCTCAGGCGCTTTCTCATAAAGTGCCAACTCATTTATCAATTCCAGTACTCGAGGTAGGTCCTCGATTTTTCCTTCTCTTAGCGTATACATGTTCAAAGTTTATAAATCCGTTTAATTTTGGGAAAGGCTAATTTAATCAAATCTGAGAAACAATGTTTTTAGCAATCGATGCAGGAAATTCAAATGTGGTTTTTGCGCTCTATGATGAAGTGAGTAAAAGCTGGAAAAATCACTTTCGGATCGAAACGCAATCTTCCAAATTCGCTGCGCAACTTCACAAAAAAGTACCTATGTATTTTTTGGAGCATGGGATAAGTCCTAGCGACATAAAACGAATAGGATTCAGCTCTGTAGTTCCGGAGATCAATGAGCAGATTCTTCAGTTCTGCGAAAATTACATCGGCACTCAGCCATACCTTATTTCTCCTGCCAGTTTTCCAAACCTCCCTATAAAAAGCCTCCGACCTAATGAAATCGGCACTGATCTGATGTGCAACGTAATGGCGGCCTATTCTAAGTACAGAAAAGCTTTAGTCGTAGTGGATTTTGGAACAGCGCTCACCTTTACTGTCGTTGATGGCAAAGGTGAAATTATAGGAGTCAATATCGTCCCTGGGCTCAAAACTGCACTCAATTCGCTTTTTCAAAACACATCCAAACTACCGGAAGTAGAATTGAAAATGCCTGAATCTGCGCTTGGCAAAGACACCATCCATGCAATCCAAGCAGGTATTTTATATGGGTACACGGGTTTGGTGAAGGGAATGCTGGAAGCAATAGCCCGTGAAACCCAGCAAAATTTTCAGGTAATCGCCACGGGAGGACTTTCTTCAGTTTTAACACCCCTTGCGGAGGTTTTTGAGGAAATCGACAAAAATCTTACACTGGAAGGATTACGATTAATCACTGAAGCTAATTCCTAAAGTAGCTCGCTTCGCAAAATCAAATTGGGATCTGGACAAATAGTCCGGTATTTCTCAACTTCTCGCTGGGAGCAAACTCCTGGAAAATCGCCAACATTTCCCATCAAATCCCATATTAACTGAAAATGTAAGTGCGGTGGCCAATCACCGTTTTCAGGAAATGGACCCACATGAGCAAGTAATTCACCTGGCTTTACTTCTTGCCCGATTTCAATTCCTGCTAGATCAGACAGAAAAAGATGGCCATAAAGTGAATACAGTTTTTCCCCTTCTAATTCATGCTCCAAAATGATAGTAGCTCCATAATTTCCGAAGCCAGCATTATCCTGAAAGCTGTGAATACTTCCATCTATTGGTACAAATACAGGCGCGCCCGCTTCAGTCCAGATATCTACCCCAAGATGTATGTTTCTGAAATCAGCGTCTGCTGTCGCAAAGACAGTACTTCTCCTGTAAATAGCGCGGTGCTCCAAATACCCACCAATTCCATATTTCCTGCCTGAGTTCTCTATCTGCTGAGTTACATATTCATCAAATGCTGCAGTATTTGACAAGTCCAAACTCTCCAAATCTGAATTTGTAGGACTAAAATCCAACTTTACAGTAGTCTCACTACTTAGCTTTTCCCCCATGACTGGGAAAAAATCAATCTCATTCCAATTCATGCCTGAAGATATATAATCATCTCAAACCGACTAAACTATTTCCCAATTCCCTAAGTCACTTTTCTGCAATTCTCCCTATTTTCAACCCATGAAATCGAGCATGTCGAAAGAGACACATAGAGGAATGATTATTCACAATGCGAGATTCCATCTGACCATTAAAAAACTAAAAATAAGCAGATGAAAACCACTTTCCCTACTCTTACTGACATTCAGGCTGCTCACGATCGCATTCAGCCTTTTATTCACCGCACGCCTATTTTGACATCTTCAGCAATCAATGAAATAGCAGGTTCTGAGATATTTTTTAAGTGTGAAAACTTCCAGAAAGTTGGAGCCTTCAAAGCTCGTGGAGCTGCAAATGCAGTGATGAAACTTACCAATACACAAAAGGCAAAAGGAGTAGCAACGCATAGCAGTGGAAACCACGCTGCAGCCTTAGCTAGAGCGGCCTCAGTCGCTGGTATTCCATCTTACATCGTCATGCCATCCAATGCTCCTGAGATCAAAAAGAAAGCCGTAAAAGGCTATGGTGGAGAAATCATAGAATGTGAACCAAACCTAAAGGCAAGAGAAACCGCACTGGAAGAAGTAGTGAAGAAAACAGGAGCGACTTTTATTCCTCCTTACGACTTTATGGATGTGATCGAAGGCCAGGCAACTTGTGCTTTAGAGCTTATTGAAGACCAAGAAGATTTAGATATCATTATTGCTCCAGTGGGCGGCGGAGGATTGCTTGGAGGGACAGCTCTAACAGCTCATTACCTAAATCCAAACATTGAGGTAATTGCAGCAGAACCACAGGGTGCCGATGATGCATTCCAGTCTTTTCACGCAGGCAAAATCATTCCCCAATCCGGTCCAAACACAATCGCGGATGGATTATTGACTTCGCTGGGAGTTTTGAATTTCGAACTGATCAAAGCCTACGTTTCGGATATTCTTTTAGCCACAGATCCGCAAATCATCGAAGCCATGCGTTTGATTTATGAGCGGATGAAAATAGTTATTGAGCCTTCCTGCGCTGTACCCTTAGCAGCTTTGCTTGCAAATCAAGATAGGTTCAGGGGGAGAAAAGTTGGGATTATTCTTTCAGGTGGGAATGTCGATTTGGGGAAATTGCCTTTTTGAATCTTAAGGAAAAATCATTTACTCTAAACTAGCTGAGCGCAGATAAAATCTACGCTCAGCTATTACCTATTTAAAATTATAGAAACAATAATGGAATTAAATTATCTGATACCTGGATCTACAAAAGGCTCTTGATATAAATCAAGTGAGCATCGACTATTCCAGTTCCCTTCTTCCTTTACAAGAATAAACAGAAACTGATTATCTTCTGCCTCTTGAAACACAAATGCATACTTACCAACAATGACTGGCTCACTTGTTCTAACACTCGCAAGTTCATAGCTCTCTATTAATTGAATAGCATCGGGGAGTTTCTTTTTTTCCAAACGTTTACTACGTACCCCCCAAAGTTTAGCTTCAACTTCTTGACATGCCATAATAAACTCTTCATCGAAAAAATTACAAGTTGCAGACTTATAGAAATCTAAATCTTTAGAATTTAAAAATTTACTCCATAGTTTTGCTTCAATTGTATATTTGAACAACTCTACTGAAGAACCTTGGTACTTAACATTTAGGACATCATATTGGTCCTGAGATAATTGAGCTTTACTTACTTGAGTTCCTAAGCCCAAGAGAAAGAGTAAGCCCAAAGTCAAAATAGTCGTATTCTTTTTCATATATCAATCCACACAAGATTCTAACACTACCCCCAAAGCACCTAAAGTACCTTCTTGTTCATTTCCTAAGGCATTTAACACAGCATTCCAATCTCCATTGGGAATCAGCGGAACAACTTCTATAATAGGATCATTAGTTCCATGCGCAAACATTCCGCCAAATGCCATTTTGTAATAATATGTGAAATCAAGAGATCCATTTGTAGCACCCCAATATTTATCCCAATTGTAAAGTGATACTGCCATCCCTAAAAGATACTGGCTCATCATACCATGATGAGCATCGTTAAAATTTTCATTATGGGCCTGATAATAATTGTTCAGCTCTATTCTAAATTCATAATCCGTACTTGATAATGTGCGCATATATGCATGTGCCGTCTCGTGTATAATGGTTCTGGCAATACTTAAACTTGTGGCATTATTTAAATAAGAATTATCCAATTGGATTACTATAATGCCTTGTGAATTAGCAGGTAATGTTTTTGCATTTACCCCGACAAGGTCTGTGTCTTCAATTGTATATTTGAATTTCCCCCCTTGCTTAAATACATCAAGCATCCATGGAAAAATGTCTAAACTTGAAAATGCTGACATATCTCCAAGACGACTAGAGCCTTTCGCCAATTGTTTAAATATTTTCTCCGCACACTCATTATCAATATTATTTATAATAAACTGTGGTTCTGGGACGGATGGTGGTGTATAATTAGTCTCACCATTAGAAGTATACGAACTACCATCATAATGATATTGTCCATCATTGTAAGTTCCATTTGTATTGCCCTCATTTCCAGATCCTGTATTAGTTGTACCTCCTGATCCAGTACAGAATGTTTCAGAATAAGTAGCATAGTTTATTTCTACACCAAAGGTTCAAGGAATAGGTGTATAATAAACTACCTCCCTAATTATTGTTTGACAATCTCCAGCAATTCTAGTGTTTTTTTTAATGTTCGAAGCGCCATAGGTGGAGCTACTCTCTATTACTCCCTCTTTTATCGTAAAAGTTATAAAATGATGCTCATCATATGTAAAAATCTCCAATCTCCCAGACCAAAACTCATTTATTGCATTATAAGAAATCCCTCTTTTATTCTATAGCAATCATTGCTTTATGGATTATTTCCCAATCAAAACTATCCTTCTTTTGATAAATAGAATAATACGTGCCTTTACCGCTGAAACTAGATAGAATAAATCCATATTTTTCACCACTTGTCAATTGAATTATGGGGTATGAAAATCCCATTACGGAAGTAGACATAAAATCTATCTTTTTATGGTTTAACAATCTTGAAGATTCTACAACTCCACTTTTTTTAAGCTTCACTGGTTTTTCTGAATCAATCTTATTTTTCAATTGATCGATTTCGTCCAAAGTAAATAGGCTATCTAAGTCCAGATCGTTATTGATTGCCAAAAAGTCAAATTCCTCAATTTCAGAAGGATTAAAATCACGATAAGTCGAATAATTATTTTCTTCCCAATCTAGAAAGTACTGATTTACTTTTTGATTTTCATTCTGATTTATTAGAAAATTGATCAAAGAATATTCGTCAGTTTTAACTTGAACATTTTTTTGACTAGAACAGGCCATTAAGCCAAATAATACACTAATTGCAAGGTTCGCCTTTTGCTGAATATTCATCGTTTGCTTCATTATTTATAACATTTTGAATTCTAATTCTTTCAGTTTCAGATGGAACTAATTCTTGAAAAACATCATGCCAAGTATATTGATTCGTTGTAGAATTATGTTGACTAAATGTCAAACCACCCCAAGCAAGATCATCAAAATAACTTCTTGGAATATTTACTGAGTTACCATAAACCTGGTTCCAGGTTGCTAAAGAATAACCAATTGCATCTACATATTGAGGCATAAAATTATGATGAACATCATTAAGGTCTGTATAACCTTTACTATTAGCAAAATTATTTAAGCCTTGTTTAAATTCACCTGTTGGATCTTTAAAGAAATTATAAAGTAAGAAGGCATGGATCGTTTCATGTAACATTGTTCTAGCTATAGAAAGCCTAGTTGCACTTTCTAAGTAATCATTGTCAAACTCAATTAAAATCTCTAATTTATCAGAAGTAGAATTAATGTAACGTTTAGTATCTGTAGTTTTTCCAGCTGTCCCAACCGTTAAATCTGAATTTTTCACAATAAATTCTACATCATTTGCATCTTGAAGAAGTTGAATAATAGCATTTGCTTGAGATAAATTTCCGATCGAAGATTTTATAATTGAAGCTTTCATTAATTGCTTAAAAATTTGACTACCGCATGGATTTGTAAATTGATTTAAAATGAATGTTTCAGGAGCTGGAATAACAGGAACTACATATTCATCTCCAGATCCACTTGGATCAACATATGTACCACCGGTGTAGCCTTCATTTCTACCATAGGTATATATATAATTTCCTCCAGAACCACCTGTAGTACAATAAGTCACATTTACTAAATCGTTGTAGTTAGCAGAGCAGGATGTACCACTTGAAGTAGTTACGCAATTGGTTATCGGCAATACATAAGTTGTGCATCTTACATCTGCGTTGTTGAAATTTTTTACTTTTGATCCACTTGAGATTTTAGAATATCTTATTTCATTAATGATTTCTCCTTCTTCGAATTCAAATCCAATAAAATGATGCTCATCATAAGTAAACAATTCTAATTTACCTGACCAATATTCATTGATTTTGGAATAATTCATCTTTTTAAAATCAAGAATGTCTATTTCACCTTTTGGATAATATCTTGCTATTATAGGATCATATCTTTCTTCATTAGGGTTCTTGATAAACATTAGATTTTGAATTACGACTTCATTTAGTGGGGTATTTTTGATACTATCTAATAGATTCCCAAAAATTGGCGTCTCTTCATTTTCTAAGTTTACTTCCCAAACCTCTCTTCCATCTGGAAAAAAATAGTGATGGAATCTGTCCCAATCGGGTTCTTTTTCAAAAAAGGGCAGAATTAATTCATGGGAGTCTGTTCGGAAGTTAATATCTCTATCGGGAAGTCTCAGTTTAGTTTTGTTTTCATCAAACCAAGATTTGACCTTCATCAGCTCACCGTTTTCTGAAATTTGAATCTGTGGAACTTCTGGCTCTTCAACACATGAAGTAAGAGTCCATAGCATAGCTACACAAACTATCAGGATAAAGCGAAAAGAAAATCTACTTAGATTTTTGTAATTGGGGGGGGGGCAAAAATGTTTTTCATAAAAATTGATTAGTTGTTGAAATAATGATGTTTCATTTTAGTAAATAATCTTCACCAAACCAAACATATAGTAGAAATAGGAATTAAAAAATTGATGTAGTATATACCATCACTTCTTTCCCATAGCCTCATAAATGATATCATGGATATCCGTACGAATTCCCTCTTTTAGCAATTTCGTATTCGTAGCATCAGGATAGACACGATTAGAAAGAAAGACATAAATCAGATCATTTTCAGGGTCTGCCCAGACACAGGTTCCTGTAAATCCAGTATGTCCAAAAGTTGATTTTGGAGCTAAGTCACCTGCAGAGCCTCCACTTCCAACCTCAGTGTTTGGCTTATCCCAACCCCAGCCTCTACGGCTTTGACGGGATTGATTTTTGGTAAACTTCTTCACCGTCTCTGGTCGAATCAGATTTACTCCACCGTAGCTTCCTTCGTTGAGCATCATTTGCATCATCACCGCTAGGTCATTGGCTTTGCCAAAAAGCCCGGCATGCCCCGCTACTCCACCAAACATGGCTGCTCCAGGATCATGAACATAGCCCTGAACTTGTCTCTTTCTGAAAGTAATATCATTCTCAGTGGGAGCGATATTATCTATCGGCATTTTCATAGCTGGATTGAAAGTCATGGTACTAAGTCCTAAGGGAGCATAAAAATTCTGATCCATGAACGTTTCCAAAGGTTGATTCACTACTCGTTCCACTACTGCCTGCATCAAGTACATCGTAAGATCTGAGTATACATACGCGTGCTTACTTGCTCCTCTCGGAATTGGAGTAATCTTCGACTCCACTGTCCAGTGCCAGATACTATCACGAAGTGCGTCCATTCCAAACATGTCGTTGGACACTGGTCTTGTAAAGCCAGGTGAAGATGTAGGCTTGTAATAATCCCCTCTCCATTGACCCGCTTCGACTGTGCGAGCATAATACGGGATATAGGCAATAAGTCCAGCTTCGTGCGCCATCACATCACGGAGTACCATTTTTCCTTTATTTGTACCTTTCAGTTCAGGCAAATAATCTTGCAAGGAATTTCCCATATCCAATTCACCTCGACTTTCCAAAAACATCACCGCCTGCGTAGTTGCCAAAACCTTTGTAATAGAAGCTAAATCAAATACAGTTTCAGAATTCATGGCAGGGCTAGACTTGTATTCTAAGCTCCCATAGGACCTTTCGAAGACTACCTTCCCATTTTTCACTACCAACACATTTGCTCCTGGTGTAGCTTGAATTCGTATTGCTTTTTCTGCTACCGCATCTATTTTGTCCAAGATTTTCCCGTCCAGACCAACACTTTCTGGCGTGCCATAAGAAAGCCTATTGATAGACTTCATATATCCACCAACCCCATGTGAAAACTCACCATTTACAGTCACAGGCAATATTCCTTTTGCATCTCTAGCTCCAAAAAGTATCTGTGGTGCCATTTCCTGAGTCACAGGATTATTCTCATAAGCAAAAACCACATTTCCGATTCCTTCTAATTCCTGTGCGGCATATGCATTCCCAAAAAGTACTGTCACTACTTTTTGACGCTTTGCCAAGTCTTTGATGAATTGCACATCACTAGGAGATACACCAAATTTCCTTTTTGGACTATTCGTCACTCCCATCAAACCTACTACCACCACATCGAAGTCTTCCAGCTGCTTCATGGTATTGTAGTGAGTCGTTTCATTTGCGGCTTTTTCAATACTGAAATGCTCAAACTTAGTGTATTTGCTCAGATACTTTTGGAAATCCTTTCCTTCATCACCTATACTCAGACTAGCAAAATTCGTTAAGTCCAGATTTTTGAAAGGCAGAAGATTCCCCTTATTTACAGCCACTGTTATAGCATCTGCATAGAGGTCCTCAATGATAGCCTCAGTCTCTGGCATATCCAGCCTTTCAACTAATTTGTATGTATTGATTGGTCTATACTCGTTCAATCCAGACCAGTATTTAGCACGCAAAATCTTCTTTACTCTGCGATCAATTTCCTTTTCAGATATTCTACCATCCGCAACTGCTTCCTTAATTAGTATCTTAGCTTTTGCCACATCCTGAGAATAGAGCAACACATCATTTCCCGCTAGCAATGCTTTCAAATCAACTTCTCCGGGAGAATTTGCTATCGCCACCCCTCTCATATTGAGGGCATCCGTAAAAACCAAACCCTGAAAATTCATCCGATTTTGCAGTAAATCTGTCACAACTTTTTTCGAAAGACTGGTAGGGATATTTCCTGTATCATCCAAGCTGGGCACATTCAAATGTGCGACCATCACAGACATCAAGTCTTCTTTGAATAGCTCTTGATAAGGGTATAAATCCACATCCCAAATCCGCTGCTCAAGATTCTTAATCACCGGCAAAGAATAATGGCTATCAGCCTCTGTGTCTCCATGACCTGGAAAATGCTTCGCATTAGCAATCACTCCATTGTCCTGCAGGCCTTTCATATAAGAAATAGCATGCGTGGTGACAACTTCTCTATCACCTCCAAAAGCTCTATATCCAATCACCGGGTTGTCAGGATTGGAATTCACATCCACTACCGGGGCAAAATTGATGTGCATACCTAGCACCTTAAACTGTCGTGCCATTTCCTTTCCCATGGCATACACCAAATCAGGATTTTGCACAGCTCCCAAAGTCATGGCCTTTGGGAAATCAGGGACAGAATCCAGTCGCATACTGATTCCCCATTCTGCATCCATAGCTATAAAAAGTGGGGTTTTGGACTGAGCTTGGTAGAGATTAGTCAGGCGCGCTTGTCTATCTGGTCCACCTTGGAAAAAAATCAAGCCTCCAAGATTCTCTGTTTTTATAAGATTACTGATTTCATCTACGTGTTTTTGATCCTTGTTAGAGTAAGCGGCGACCATGAATAGCTGCCCCAAACGCTCATCAAAAGTCAAACTATTAAATACAGAATCCACCCAATTCAACTGAGCTATTGAGTCAGGTGTAGAAAGAGGATCAACTATTTTTAATGATTCATCGATTTTCCCGGAGGAAAAAGTAAGAGCTATAATACCAACTGCGAAAACTCTCCAAAGCTTACTGCTCATGCTTGAGTAAATTTTTAATCCTTAACTTTTAAAATAAATTTGTACGGGCGACCGATTCAGAAAGCGAATTTGGCTTTTCTCATCGCTTACCATATCTCAAGTTTACATCCTGTACATTGATGCATTTGCTTGATAAATGAAGTTACTAAAGATAAGGTAACATCGAACCGTAAATAGGGTTAAAAAGGTCATAAATTTGATATCTGGTGTACTGTACTGGAACTTATTCCCCCTTTGTGCTTTTACTTAACGTGAGACTAGAATTAAAATTTAAAATGTTATGAAATTTCCTTCTGTATTTCGAACTGCCGCTCCGATGAGATTTGATATCAAACCTAGATATTACGATCCAGTGAGGGAGGAAATCGAACAAAGAACCTCCCAAATAAAGAAAGAATTGGCAGCTCAGGGACTTTTGGAAAAAAGTGACGGGACTTCACATGATATTGGAACATATGGAGCAGGTATTCGTGGCTCTTTTGGGCAGCATAAAGGAATAAAGGAGCGAGATGGGGTTAATATGTTTGCCTCTACAGCGATGATCCGGACTTTTATTTTCCTGCTGCTTCTTGGTTCAATTTTCGGCTATATATATCTCGGTCCAGTAATATTTGAATATATGGCTTACGCAGCAGCTCTGGGAGCAGCTATCTATTTTTTCTTCAGGCTAAAACCCAAGAAGAAAAATGAGTGATATTATCCAACTCCTTCCCGATGCGATAGCCAATCAAATCGCAGCAGGAGAAGTAGTTCAAAGACCAGCTTCTGCACTTAAGGAACTCCTTGAAAATGCGGTGGACGCTGGCGCTACCCAAGTACAGGTAGTGGTAAAAGAATCCGGAAAACAGCTTATCCAAGTAATAGACAACGGTAAAGGCATGTCTGGAACCGATGCTCGTATGAGTTTTGAGCGTCATGCTACATCTAAAATCCGAAGTTCTTCGGATCTTTTTTCTATCAGAACATTCGGATTTCGCGGGGAAGCTTTGGCCTCCATTGCTGCGGTAGCTCAGGTAGAACTGAAAACACGCCAAGCAGAATCTGAACTTGGAACTTTGATACAAATCGAAGGCTCTGAAGTAAAAAAACAAGAGCCATTTGCAGGGAATGTAGGAACCTCCGTTTCTATGAAAAACCTGTTTTTCAATGTACCCGCCCGAAGAAATTTCTTAAAGTCCAACCCGGTAGAAATGCGCCACATCGTGGATGAATTTCAGCGGGTAGCACTTTCGTATTCTGAAATCGGATTTTCCCTATTTCAACAAGATCTGGAAGTTTACAGCCTCACACCTGGCAAACTAAGTCATAGAATTGTAGGCCTTTTTGGCAAAAACTACCAAGGTCAACTCGTACCATGCGAGGAACTGACTCCACATGTAAATGTGAAAGGCTACATAGGAAAACCTGAAAATGCCAAGAAAACCCGTGGGGAGCAGTTCTTCTTTGTGAACAATCGCTTCATCAAAAGCAGCTACTTGAATCACGCGGTAAGCTCAGCTTTCGAAGGATTGCTACAACCGGATCAGCATCCATTTTATGTGCTTTTCCTAGAAATCGATCCTTCACATATCGATATCAATGTCCATCCGACCAAGACTGAAATCAAGTTTGACGACGAGCGGACTATCTATGCAGTCATTCGATCTGCTGTAAAACAATCACTGGGAGCACATCATGTCGTTCCGTCTTTGGACTTCAGTCTCGATGTGAATTTCAACGAAAAATGGGATAAGGATCCTGAGAAAAAAGCTCAAGTGGATCGAGAATACAGCTACAAATCTTTCAATACCCCAGAATTCAAGCAAGCCAGCACTTCTGGTTGGGAAAAATTATTTGAAGGAACCCAACAACCAATAAGAGACATCAACCGATCTACCCCCTCCGAAGAAACAGAGGTTTTAACTTTTGAAAGTCGAGCAAAACCAGACGAAGCCACTGAACTGATCCCTAGACGCAGTGAGGCAGAATCTACGGGAGCTACTTTTCAGGTAGAACTGAGCTATGTGATCGCGCAGATGTCCACCGGATTTCTTATCATAGATCAGCAGACAGCACATGAGCGGATATTGTATGAGCGCTATTTGCGCCAGCTGAAACTCGCTCAAGGAACATCTCAGCAATGTCTTTTTCCGCCTACCATCAATCTCGGCCCATCTGACTACGCATTGGTGATGGATATCATGCCAGAATTGCACAGCTTGGGCTTTATGGTTTCCGAGTTTGGCAAAGACACGGTACTTATTCAAGGTGTTCCGGCTGATATACCAGTTAAAAATGAAAAGGAGCTTTTTGAAGGGCTTCTTGAGCAATACAAACATTTCAAAAGTGAGCTATCGCTCGACACAAGAGAAAATCTAGCGCGCTCTTTGGCGCGAAAATCGTCCTTGAAAAAAGGACAAAAACTAAATTCACAAGAAATGGAAACCCTGGTTGGGCAGCTTTTTGCCTGTCAAAATCCAAATTATGGATTGGGAGGGAACAAAACGTTCGTGAAATTAGATTTAAGCAGTATTCATTCTTTCTTCGGCAAATAGCATGTTTAGAAATATTACACCGGTAGTTAAAAACCTACTTCTTATCAATGTGGGACTGCTTATCGTCTCGCAGTTTATCTTTCCTCAATTGAATCAGTGGTTTGCGCTTTATTACATTCACAGCCCATATTTCAAGCCATTTCAGTTTCTGACCTACATGTTTATGCATGCGGATTTCTGGCATTTGTTCGGCAATATGTTCGGACTTATGATCTTTGGCCCTTTACTAGAGCAGTTTTTGGGGCCAAAGAAATTGTTGATTCTTTGGATGGTTTGTGGAGTAGGATCAGGCGTTCTTTACTCAGGATATACCGCCTATCGAATGAACAATTTGGAGGAAAAAGTGGCGATGTTCCAAAACAATCCAGACCCCGAATCCTTTAACAAGTTGGTCTTGGAAAACCGTGGTTTTTTCCAAAGCTCCGTGTTTGACTTTGTGGATGCGTATAGCCGAAATCCTGATGATCCAAATAAAATCAGCCAGGCGAAGCAAACACTTGATGCTATTTTGGACATTCAAGGCAATGTACCAATGGTAGGTGCCTCAGGAGCTCTATTCGGGGTTTTGATCGCATTTGCGATGCTTTTCCCCAACACGCAGCTATTTCTATTATTCCCGCCGATACCGATCAAGGCAAAATATATGGTGCTTTTCTACAGTCTTTATACCATATATAACGTATTTGTGAATAATCCTCTGGATAACGTAGCACACTTTGCCCACCTCAGCGGATTGGTGATTGGCGGAGTTTTAGTTTACTTCTGGAAAAAAGACAGAAACAGTTTTTATTAATTATGTACGGTAACTTTTGGGATAATCTTCGGAACGCTTTTAAGCACAGCGACAACAGTCTTTATAAGCTGCTTGCGATCAACATTTTGGTGTTTTTCGTTGTGCTTGTATTTCGTGTGTTTATGACCATCGGGGGAATGAAACCATTGTATGAAGCTGCATTAGATTATTTAATGATGCCTGCTTCACTTCCTAGACTAGCAACTCAGCCGTGGACAATATTTACTTACATGTTTCTGCATGTCGATTTCTGGCATATTCTAGGGAATTTATTATTCCTCTTTTGGTTTGGGCAATTAATTCACGAATTTTTAGGGAGTAGAAAACTGACAAATTTGTACATATTAGGAGGGCTATCTGGAGCTATTTTCTATATATTAATTTACAATCTATCACCATATTTCAGTAGCTCAGTAGATGGTTCATTGATGCTAGGGGCTAGTGCTGGAGTCTTAGCCATAGTTGTTGGAGCAGCTACGCTTAGTCCCAATACGACATTTCATCTCATTCTACTTGGTCCAGTAAAGATTGTTTACATAGCAGCATTTTATGTTATTTATTCGTTTGCACAAACGATAGGACCAAATGCAGGAGGAAATATCGCTCACCTTGGAGGCGCACTTCTTGGCTACTTGTATATTGTACAGCTGCGCAAAGGAAACGATTGGGGTGTACCGGTTCAGAAAGTCGGTATCTTCTTCGAGGATCTATTCTCTGGTCGAAAAAGCAATGTAAAAGTTTCCTATCGCAAAGCTAAAACCTCCAATAGTGGAGGCTTCTCATCCTTCACAAAGGATAAAAAATCTAGTCCTACATCCATTAGTTCTGACGATGCAACACAAGAGGAAATAGATAAGATCTTGGACAAAATCGCTGATCGTGGCTACGAAGCGCTGAACAAAGAAGAGAAGCGGAAGTTGTTTGAGTTTTCGAAGAAGTAAAAAAAGTATCAAGTAGTTAGACATAAGATATTAGACAACAGCAACGCTCTCTTGACTCTAATTTCTTGCGTCTCTAGTCTTACGTCTTGATACTTGCTACTAAAAATTACAACGGAATCGCAAACCCAACTCTAAAGCCAACTTCTCTTGGTAAAGGACTTTGGAAGCGGAATTCAGTACTTAATCCGATCGCATCGGTCAATCGAATATAAGCGCCCACTCCTACATTTGCTCCCTTTTGATTTCTCGTAGTACCTGCTCCATCAGGCTGGGTATTTACCCATGTTTGGCTATAACCTGCCATGAAATACATCTGAGAAGGCCCATCTGATATATAATATCGTAAGTCAGCACTGAAATTACTTTCCTTACCTACCTGCGGAAAAACAAAGGTATAACTAGGCATCAAGGCAAATTTGTCTACAAAGAAGTATTCAATTCCTGCCCCCACTCCAAAGTTATGGTAATTCAATCCATACGTCCCAAATCCATGGAAACGGGCATTTCCCTGTTCTTGGGTTTGTGCCAACCCGACAAAAGAGAGCATAAATGTGGCGCAAAAAATCAGTAAAGCCTTTTTCATAAAATAGGATTGTTAAAATTCGACAAGAAATTAGTTGGCTTTAGCATAGAAAGCAAATCTTATCCAACGTTGAGCTCCGCTACCTCATTCTTATTGGCCAACTGACCACAAGCAGCATCAATGTCCTGACCACGGGATCTTCTCACTTTGGCGATGATTCCCTGAGATTCCAAAATGCGGACGTACATATCAACCGATTCTTGGCTAGCCTGACGGAATTCTCCTTCATCGATAGGGTTGTACTGGATCAGATTGACTTTGGATGGGATAAGCTTACAGAATTTTGCCAAGGCTCGGGCATGTCGCTCATCGTCGTTGATTCCATCCCAGATCACATATTCATAGGTGACTTTGCGTTTGGTTTTTTCATACCAATACTTCAATGATTCTCCCAATTCCTCTACAGGATTGGTGTCATTGATAGGCATCAGCATAGATCTGGTTTCGTTGATTGCAGAGTGAAGCGAAACGGCTAAATTGAAGCGAACTTCATCATCAGCGAGCTTACGGATCATTTTGGTCACACCCACAGTAGAAACAGTAATTCTTCGCGGAGCCATTCCCAGTCCTTCTGGAGAGGTGATTTTATCTATCGCTTCCAGCACATTCGCATAGTTTAGCAGAGGCTCTCCCATTCCCATAAAAACAATATTGGTCAGGGGACGCTGGAAATATTCTTCCGCCTCATCTTTGATAGCCACCACCTGATCATAGATCTCATCAGGATTCAGGTTTCGCATGCGCTTCAATTTTCCTGTCGCACAAAAGTTACAGCTCAAACTGCATCCAACCTGAGAAGAAACACAGGCCGTAATTCGCTTAGTCGTAGGAATCAAAACTGACTCCACAATCATAGTATCGTAGAGTTTTACTGCATTCTTGATCGTTCCATCATTCGAATGCTGCATCAGATCAACCTGAATATGGTTGATTTCAAAATGCGTTTTAAGCATCTCTCTCGTGCTCAATGAGATATTACTCATCTCATCAAAATTCTTCAGAGACTTATTCCACAGCCATTCATATACCTGCTTGGCACGGAATTTCTTATCTCCCTGCGCCAAAAAGAATTCTTCTAACTGCGCCAGAGATAGCTTACGGATGTCTTTTTTCTGAATTGCTTCCATAGACGCAAAGGTAAGACTTTTCAGAGTGACAGTGCCTTAATAAAGTTGTCACATTTTGTTGGCGTTTACAAATCCAAACAAGATGAAAAATGACTATGAAATTAAGCAAAAGCGTTCCTTCAGTGAAGCATTAAGAAAGCAGATCGTTGGACAAGTAGAACGAAAAGAATTGACGATTTCTCAGGTATCTCGGGAATACCAAGTTTCAAAAGCGGCGGTA
>Ga0209512_1002247_pt1 | contig 21164 bp, 19 predicted proteins | sample frozenSSSSmetaG_FD_184142 | JGI IMG/M metagenome (GOLD analysis project Ga0209512, IMG submission 184142) | Glacier valley bacterial and archeal communities from Borup Fiord, Nunavut, Canada, to study Microbial Dark Matter (Phase II) -... | ecosystem: Environmental > Aquatic > Freshwater > Ice >...
ATTTTTCCTCGATTGAAAAATAATAAGGAGCTTTTGCAATTGGATCCCAATATTTTTTGAAAGTTTTGTGCTCTGCTAAAAATGCATCAAGTTAAATTCTGCATTTTTTTTCTGTTTTTCAATAGAGTATATAATTCTGGAATTAAAATTAACAACATAAAAAAAAGCTGATATGAAAACTAAAAACATGAATAATTTTAAAAATTCTGGAAACTCATAAAATTCTATAATTAAAATATTATTGATAATATTTAATGTACTTGAAAGAAATAAGAAAAGGCAACTTATAATAAGTAAGCTGATATGTTTCCTTTTAAAATTTGGCAGACTTTTATTTAAGTAAAAACCTAATAAGAAAAGCCATCCAAAAAAAAATGTCATAAAACTTATTAATGAAACTGAAATTAATACTAATTCTTCCTCAGGTAAAATAGAAACAATTATCAATGGGAAAATTAGTATGGTAAATATTTGCCAGCTTTCTGATTTTAAAATAATCATTTTTAATTCCTTCTTCATGCTGCCTATTGGTCTAGGAGTGTGAATATAAATTAAAAAAATTCAAATATGAATATCTCAATATCAGTTTTTTGATAATTAAATTTTTGTTTTAAAATTAATTTCCAATCTCTTATCGACATTCATTATTTTTACAAAATTTTTTTTGATAAAATATGAATATCACTAACTCTTTAAAAGAAAATATTTCCGCGGCTTTAAGTGCTCTTTACCAAATTAGCCTTTTGCCCGAAGAAATTATTTTACAAGCCACTAAATCCGATTTTGAAGGTTCGCATACATTTGTAACTTTCACTTTATCCAAGTCTTTAAAAAAATCTCCACTTGATATAGCCAATGCAATAGGCAATTATTTAATTGAAAATGAAGGGTTGGTTAGTAAATTTAATGCTTTACAAGGTTTTTTAAACCTTACTTTATCTGATAAAACTTGGCTTAAATTATTTGAACAAATTTCTCAAGATGAAAATTTTGGAATTCAAGCGCCACAAGATCAAAAAGTAGTGGTTGAATATTCTTCTCCCAATACCAACAAGCCTTTACATTTGGGTCATTTAAGAAATAATTTTCTTGGTTATTCAGTTGCTGAAATATTAAAAGCAAATGGTTTTCAGGTTACAAAAGCCAATATTGTTAATGATAGAGGAATACATATTTGTAAATCAATGCTGGCCTATCAAAAATTTGGTAATGGCGAAACACCTGAAAGTTCAGGTGCAAAAGGCGATCATTTGGTAGGCAAATATTATGTTGAGTTTGATAAACTTTATAAAAAAGAAATTGAAAGTTTAAAAGAGCAGGGTTTAATGGAGGAAGATGCCTCTAAAAAAGCTCCTATATTGCTTGAAGCTCAAAATATGTTGCTTAAATGGGAACAAGGTGATGTAGAAACTGTAAACCTTTGGAAAAAAATGAACTCATGGGTGTATAGTGGCTTTGAAGTTACATACAAAAAAATGGGTGTTGATTTTGATAAATTTTATTACGAATCGGATACTTATTTATTAGGGAAAGATATTGTTCAGGAAGGGTTTCAAAAGGGCGTATTTTTTAAAAAAGAAAATGGATCAATATGGGTGGATTTAACAGAAGATGGTTTAGATCAAAAATTATTATTACGTGGCGATGGTACCTCAGTTTACATTACACAAGATTTAGGCCTTGCCGATTTAAAATACAAAGATTGTAAAGCTGATAAATCTATTTATGTAGTAGGTAATGAGCAAGATTACCACTTTAAAGTTTTATTTTTAATTCTTAAAAAACTTGGAAGGCCTTATTTTGAGGGATTATTTCATTTGTCATACGGGATGGTAGATTTACCATCCGGCAGAATGAAATCTCGCGAAGGCACTGTAGTTGATGCAGATGATTTGATGGAAGAAGTAGTACAAACTGCTCGCAGCAAATCATTTGAATTGAGTGATTTAATTGATCATTTCACAAAAGCTGAGCAAGATGATCTTTTTGAAATGCTTGGGGTTGGTGCTATTAAATATTTTTTATTGAAGGTTGACCCAAATAAGAGAATGTTGTTTAATCCTGAAGAATCTGTAGACCTTCACGGAAATACTGCTGCATTTATTCAATACACACATGCTAGAATAAAAAGTATTGTACGCAAATCGAAAGAAATTGAAATGTTTGAGTTGAAAGATTATAACTTGGCAAGCGAAGAAAGGGATTTAATTGTTCTAATTAGTAACTTCCCTGACGTAATTAAGGAAGCTGGCTTAAGGTATGCACCCTATATTTTAGCACAATATTGTTATGATTTAGCAAAAGGATATAATAGATTATTTGCTGCTCTTTCCATTTTTAAAGCCGATTTCCCAGAACAAATGTCTTTTCGCATTAAATTATCAGAACAAACAGGAATAGTAATAAAAAGAGGAATGAAATTATTAGGAATAGAAGTGCCTGAGAGGATGTAGAAGGAATTTAAAAGATTATAAAAGATTATAATCTTTTATAATTAAATGCATATCGAGTTTCTTGCAAAAACTTTTAAAAGCCTTATGATAGATTTTTAATTTTTTCAAATCTAATTTGCTGAAAATTTCAGGATTATCGGATTCCCTAAATCTCCCAAGGCTTTTTTCCTTTAATAATTCTTTGGGCATTTTAATATTCATTGGATCATTTATATATTCTATATTAGTTTTAAAGATATCATTGAATACTGCAATATCAGCTAAAATTAATGATTCCAGTTCATAAATATTCAACATAAAAAGCGCATTTTTATTAACAAGCCTTTTCACTTTTGCAAAGTTGTCCTTCCTAAATTTCATTTGAATTGAATTATTTTCAAATTCATCTAAATCCCGGATATAAATTAATAGATCAGGTCTGCGTTCTTCATATTCTCTCCGAATTAAAGTTTTTAATCGTTTATTTTTTAAACTATCTAATTCACTTCCATGAATATTAAAAAGTAAGGGTTCAAAACTAGCATGATAATATCTCTCGAATAAATTTTTGATGGATTGAGAATCTCCTGGGCTTTCACCTAATAAGGCAATTTTTAATCATAAAATCTGAGGCTCGAGATCTGAGTGTATCCAATAATCACTTAAAAAAGCCTCATCTTTCATGTATTTTTTTGCCTTGCTTTTTTGTTTTTCGGATAAATGATGTAATTGGGTACCATTTTCTGTCATCTCACAAATAATAATTTTATTTAACTCACCTGGGTTCAATACATCTAAAATTTGAGGAGAATGTGTAGTAATAAAGATTTGTTTTCTTTCAGCCTCTTCTTTTAAAAAAAGCATTAATAAATGCAATTGATGAGGATGAATGCCTATTTCAGGTTCTTCAAGGATAATAATATTTTGATAAAAGAAAATTTCTTCAATAATATAAAATAATCTCTTGGTTCCATCAGATAATAAATCATAAACCTGCCAGTGATTATTTACATAAAATTCTATAATTAAATTACTGAATATCAAATCATTGTTTAGTTTCTTTATTTTTAAATCGGGACTAAATCTAATATTTTTTATAGGAGAATATAACATTAGATATTTTTTTAATTCTGAGAAAAATCCATCTGTAGAGGTTAATAATCTTTCAATCAACTCATTATTATCTCCAAATGGTAAAGAATCGAAATTAGGTACGTTCTTAGGATTAATTAAACCGTTAAATAACTCATTTAGGCCTCCTGTTTTAAACATCTCTAAAATTGAGGTTTCATAATATTTTGGGACATAAGGAAAAATAGTTGATCCAGAAAACCCTATTAATATGGTTTCTGGTTGAGTAATAAAATCAATTTTTTGCGATATATTAAAAGGGATAATTTTAGATTCAAGCAAAAATGGATATTCTTTGTTTATTTCGTTACTAAGTTCTGAAAAATAAGGATTTGAATAATTCTGCCTTCTTTGAGCAGTAAATATTTTTGAATCCGAAGTTAGTTCACCAAAAAGGTTGGTATTTGATTGATTGTTTTCGTAAAATGACTGTGATTTTATCCATAGAACAAAATCTTTTACTTGATTATGAAAACCATTTAAAACACAATCAAAGTAACTTAAATCCGCAACTTTAAAATTGGTTATTCTAAATAAAAATTCAACAAAATTAGTTTTACCACTTCCGTTTTTACCAATTATTATATTTAATCCGGGTTGGAAATCTATTTCTAATTCTTGAATAGATTTATAACCTTTAATTTTTATATTTTTTATAAACGTTGCGTTTGCCATACCATAAAATAAAAAAATCCGTAACAAATGTTACGGATTCAAAATTGAAATTTTTTTTTGTTAAAAAAACATTTATTTTTTATTCAGAAACTTCTAATCTTACTGATTTACCTTTAATGGTATTGTTTTCCATTCCTGAAATAACTTTTTGAACATCGGTTTTCTTAATTTCAACATAAGAAAATTTCTCATGGATATCAATATGACCAATATTTCCAAAAGAAATACCTGTTTCGCCAGTTAAAGCACCAACAATATCATTAGGACGAACTCGGTCACTTTTGCCAATGTTTACCATCACCTTTACCATATCTGCACTTGATGCAAATTTACGTGGCTTAGTTTCTGTTGGTCTATCATCGCGTCTTTTGCTATCATCCCTTCTGTTGTCATCACGTTTTCCAAATCGCGAAGAACCAACTTTTTCTTCTCTGCGTTTTGGTCTTTCTTCACGGTCTCCCCGACGTTCAGAAAGATCATTGTCAGCACCTTCATTTTTTTGAATACCCATATTAATTTTAATAAGGGCTTTAATAATTTGATCGTCTGAAAAACCTGCGTGGTGTAATTGAGGGATCATATCACTGTATACATCTAAATCACCTGCTTCAATGCTGCTTTTTATTTTCTCAATGTATTTGGCTTTTTTAACTCCAACAACATCCGAAAAAGAAGGCACTACGCCACGTTCGATTTTCTTTTTAGTATAATCTTGTATTTCGCGTAAGCGGGTTGTTTCTCTTCCTGAAACGAAAGTAAAAGCACGACCAGAACTACCAGCCCTTCCTGTACGTCCAATTCTATGAACATAATATTCAGGATCTAATGGAATGTCGTAATTACAAACAGCATCAATACCTGTTACATCTATTCCACGAGCGGCTACGTCAGTTGCAACTAAAATATTAGTTACACCTGATTTGAATTTTGTCATGACATTGTTACGAGCTTGCTGGCGCATATCGCCATGTAAGCCTTCAGTAGCATAACCTCTTGTTAAAAGTTCTTCAACTACTTCATCCACCTTACGCTTTGTATTACAAAAAACAATCATTTGTTTGATGTTATATAAATCGATTAGGCGAGACATAACTTCAACTTTAGCAGAAGCTTTTACTTCATAAAATAATTGTTCAATGTTTTCAGCAGTAAGTTCATTACGTACAACTTTCACAATTACAGGATCTGTTTGAAACCTTTTTGTAATTTGAAGAATTGGTTTCGACATAGTTGCCGAAAACAATAGAGTTTGACGTTGTTCTGGCAATTGTTCCAAAATCCCTTCTATATCTTCACGAAAGCCCATGTCAAGCATTTCATCAGCCTCATCCAATACTACTACTTTTACTTTATCAAGTTTTAAAGTTCTGCGTTCAATGTGGTCAATTATTCTACCTGGTGTACCAACTACAACTTGCGCTCCGTCTTTTAAAGCACGAATTTGTCTGTCGATAGGGTCGCCACCATAAACAGAAACGCATTTTGTTTTATTGTATTTTGATAATTTTTCGAATTGCTCAGTTACCTGCACTGCTAATTCCCGTGTTGGACAAAGTACTAGCACTTGAACGTGTTTTTTCGTCACTTCTATTTGCTCTAGTGCCGGAATACCAAAGGCAGCCGTTTTTCCTGTCCCTGTTTGCGCTAAACCTATTAGGTCACGTCCCTGTAAAGCTACTGGAATCGCCTCAGCCTGAATAGGGGAAGCCTCTACGAACCCCATATCTGCTACAGCACGCTGTATTGCTTCAGATAATTGAAGTTCTGAAAATGTTAATTTTTGCATTTTTTTTGTTTATGTTGTCGGGTCTTGTGTCGTGGGAAATGAACCGGAACCGCCATCAGGCACATTATTTTGCCAAAAGAATTTTAATTATCTACCCTAAGGTGAGTTTTACTATTGTATTTCCCTTTTCAAGACCTATTTGAACCGCAAAGGTAGTAATTTATTTTATTATTCCGAATTATAATTTAAATATATAAATATTTATTACCAAAAATGATCTGGTTATGAATTCAATGCAATAAAAAGATTATAATAATCTATGAGGCCATTTTCAATGCATCTTTTAAATAAACATTAATAGATTGTTTAATTGATGTTTGTTTTTCGCTTTCCCAAATTCTATTAACAATATTAGTTTCTGTCTTAATTTTATTAATTGGGCTTAATTTAGATTTCTGAGGATCAATTTTTTTCATGTCTGCTTCTAAAGCAATAAGAGTTTGCTTTATTTGAGCAAGTTTTGATTGATTTAATATCAATTTTACAATATCGATTTTATTTTTACGCAAGTTGAGTTTAAAGAGTTTGTATTCAGCTTTTGTTTTCCAAACCATTAACTTATCAGCTACTTTACCTTTTCCCGCCGCTGTAATAGCTGGGTTTAAAGAAATTATATTGGTTTTCTCTTCGTCAATTAATTTTTTTACTATTTCTAAATTAGTCAAAGCTTTCCATATCCTGTATTCAAGCCTGGCAATGGTATAAATAAAATTCTGTTGCTTAAAAGTTAATTTCATTAATGAGTTTTCGATGCTGGAAAGTTGGTTTTTCATATTTTTTTTATCTTTTTTCTAATGACTTTTTTCTTAAATCTTATTAAGTAAATTTCGTCATTAGGAATCAAAAAACCTAAATTATTGATATTTCGATATTGATAAATTGATATTTAAATAATCTATTTTGGATTAATTTTTTCATGATAATTTCTTCAATTTTTAAAAATATAGAGTGGCATTTAACCTAGCTGTTCTTAAATTAATAATTTAATTATAAAAAAATTGATTAGATGAGGCATTTTCTTATAATATTGCTTAATATTCGTTTTTTAAGAATTATATGCCCATTTTATAAAAACAAAAAACCAGACTTATGCAATCAACTACATTTAAGAAAAACGCAGGACAGGTATATCTTTCCCTTGTTCCTTTTTTCGCTACTTTTTTTGCCTTTGCGACGGGACACATTAGCTACAAAATATATTTACCAATTTGGATTATTAATGTCTTATTAATGATAATGGCTGCTTGGTTTCTTGGAGCACATGTTATCAAAAATAATGATACTGAAAAAAAGCAACTAGCTATTGTTGGCTGTTTTCTACTTGCCCCAACTTTATTAACTTCAATTTTTGGAGGTATGGGTGTTCCGCCAGGCACAGTAAAAGGATGGATAGAGACGGCTAATGAACAACAGATAAGATTTTCTTTTTTAATTATAAGTGGTATACTTATAGTTTTTGGATTTACACTTTTAAGAGAAAAATTAAAGCAGACAGAAGGAAATTTTTATGCTCAACTTGGTTTTGCTTCAATTATTATTGCTGTCCCAATTTTAATTTATAATATGTCTTTCTGGCACAGCTTCGTGTTGGAGACGTACAAGATTAAGTTAGCTTCTGTTTCGCAAAAAACACCAGAATGGGTCTTGCCTATAGTAAACCAGGTTTGGATATTATCAGTAGTTGAGGTTTGTTTGACTTACATTGCAATAATAGCGTTTGTAGCTGCTTTAAAATCTGCAAATTGGTTTCGAAAAGTTCCTTCAAATATTTATATCATTATTAGTGTATTGGCAATAGCATGCATAATTTTATATCCAATATATCCAGGCTTCGAAGTATTTTCAAGCTTTCCTTATTATCCGTTTATGATACCAGCGATACCATTTTTCATGATTTACTTTATTGGGATAAATTTATTGCGGAGGGCAGGCACTAATGAAAAATACTAATTTATAATAGCAAAGCCACGTTGGATTTATTCATAAAAATATCCAAAATTTATGTTTCTATTTTTTTGTTAATTCAAATAAAAAAGTTCTTCTTCTTCTAAATCTATCTATGATTTAGAAGAAGAACTTTTTCAGCATGATCCAATCATAGAAGACTTTTTAAAATAATCTGTAATTACTTAATTGCTCTATAAAATGCGGTATAACATCAGGATATATAATTATAGTAAATACTATCCCAAATAAAGCTCCATATAAATGTGCATCATGGTTTATTCCATCTCTACCCCTTTTTGATTGGGTATAAGTATAAAGTAAATATAAGCCACCAAATATAAAAGCTGGTATTGGAATTGGGATGAACATTAAATACATACCAGCTAAAGGATTAAATAAAATTCCTGCAAATAATACAGATGACACTCCTCCTGAAGCACCTAGAGAATTATAATTGTAGTTATTTTTATTTTTTAAATAGGTAGGAATATCGGATATAATGATCCCTACGATATATAATAAAACGTATAATACATTTCCTAAATTTCCATGTATGGCCTGATATACTCGTTCTATCATGTTACCGAAATAATAGAAGGTAAACATGTTAAAAATAAGATGCATGTAATCAGCATGAATAAAACCAGAAGTAATAAAACGATAATATTCCTTTTTTTTATAAATAGTATATGGATTCATCATCCATTTTTCCATAAAATATTCATTGTTAAAGGCATATAAACTTATCCCTGCTGTAATAAAAATGAGTAAATTAGTAATTGTAATATTTTGCATGATAGTAGAAATAAAATAATCCTTTTAAATTGATTAGAAGGATTATAAAATTAAAGTATTCCTTGAATTATAGGTGATTTTCCATCAAGAAAATCGTCGAAAGTATCTCCGCGTAAGCCTAATCTAATGGTTTCTAATGGTATAATTTCGTTGGGTGAAATATTGCCTAAGTTTACGTTTGTGCCCAGCAATTTAATAAACCAAACTTGTTGTACTTTTTGCGGAGCCTCCCAAATAATTTTTTCATAAGGAACCTGAGTAAGTATTTCTTCTACTAAACCCGATCTTACTTCGCCTGTTGACCTAAATAAACCAACATTTCCACCTTCTCTCGCTTCGCCAATTACTTTCCATGCACCGGCTTCTAACTCTGCCTTCATCAAAGCAATCCATTTGTAAGGTGGTATTATTTTTTCTGCATCTTTAGATCCTACTTCTGAAAGAACTGTTACTTGTTTAGCTAGAATGCGTATATAATTGCATTTTTCATCATGAGGCATTTCTAATGAACCATCAGAAACCTCTGCATGGCTTAAATCGAACGTATCGATTAGTTTTCGATATTCATCAAATTGTTTTCGGATTATAAAGGCTTCAAACAATGTTCCACCAAAATAAACCGGAATACCTGCTGCTTTATATAATCCTAATTTTTCTTTAAGCCTTGGAGTAAGGTAAGAAGTAGCCCAACCTAATTTTACGATATCTACATATTCACTACAATTTTCAATAAAATCTTCTGTTTCACGAAAACTCAAGCCTTTATCCATTGCCATAGTATAACCGATACTTCGGGGTTTTTCTGGTCGAGATGGAATTTGGGTTAAATGATAATTCATTTTTAAAAATTTACTTGTTTAAGATTATGGTTAGATTATTAAAGTTTTACAAAAATGACAGATAAATTTAAAAAAATAATAATTAGGTCATTTTTTTTTAAAAAATTACATTTTTATTAGAGAAATTAAATTTAAAAAATTATTAAAAGGAAGGATATTAAAGTGGATATACATAAATTAAAACGCTTCTGAAATTCCTGCATAGATACCGTGGCTATCATTATTGCCAAAGCCAAAGTCCAGTCTTATGTTTAACCTTTCGGTTTTATTGATCATATATCTTAACCCTGTGCCATAACTATAATTAATGCCTTTAATTCGAAATTCATTCATAGTTTTAGCCACTTCACCTATACCAGCGAAGACTGTCACCCCGAAATTTTTATAAATATGCTGGCGGTATTCAGTTTGGAAAACAATAGCGTGCCTTTCCTTATAACGGCCTCTATAAAAACCTCTTAATACTGTACCGCCTCCAAGCGAACCCAATTGTTGTAATGGGGGGTACTCTCCAATATTAAAATTTAAAATGGTATTAAAGGCGAGGGTACCTTTTGGATTCCATTGTTTGTATGCCCTCGCATCTAAAAATATATTATTGAAATCCTTCACACTCCTTACGCATTTATTAAAGAAAGTTAAGCCTAAGTCTACAAAAAATCCCTTAAAAGGATTTACAATATTATCCCTTGTATCATAGAGTAATGCCGGTCCTATCCCTGATGCAACGGAAAAAGCGCTATCATATGATTTTTGACCATATTTTTGAGTTTTTTTATCAATTATTATATTGTATGGATTGTTAAATTGCTGTTTTATTCCAAAGTAGGTAAATGGAGCAACCCTAAATAGAAAGCTATTATTAAACTTGATAGAGTTATAAGTTACTTCATGAGCATCTAAATGTTTATGAGTTCTATTACCAGGTACATATAATAATTCATTCGCCTTCAATGAAAGAATTTCTGTTCCTCTCATATAAAACCTCTCCCCTTTTGTATAAATGGTATAAGTTGGTTCAACAATTGTTTGCCCGTTAGTAGTGTGAACTACTACAAAATCAAAGTTGGAAGTTCGGGTTTTTAAATCATGCCCAGCCTTAAAAAGAAAAATTCCAATGCCACCAAAAGCCAGTTTCGTTTCAGGAGTATAAAAAACTAGGGGTAAAACTATTAATTTATTTTTATAATTAATTGCAGAATCCTCCTTTAATATTGCCTGAGCAAATATAATTTGAGATTTTATTAAGAATAAGAATAGAAATAAATATCGAAATAATTTCGATAATTCTTTGGTTAGCACTGATTAAAGTCTATTTAAAAAAATAAGTTAAGTACAAAAATTTAAATGCAATTTTGTGTTGTAAAATTAATAAAAAAAAAAATTAAAAATTTAATTCATGTTATTGTTTATAATTTTTTCATTTAAATCGAACTTTCAGTTCTAAAAATATATTTAATTACCTTAATATATAAAATATTTGCAGCAAGATTACCTTTAAATTAAATTTCGAAATACTTAATAATTAATAATGTTAAAAAAAGTAAATCTGGCTGATATATTTATTTATTTCAATATCTCTTGTTGGCTGTCGTTGCTTATAATAAATGTTTTTACACTGCTTGATAATTCAAATTCCATAGAGTTCGGCTCTGGCACTTACCTACGAGCCTTAATGCTAAGCCTATTTTTCCTATTTACTTTTTTTTATTATCAATACAGATTTTTTGGTACCGATTTACGCTTGAAAAGCAAAATAGATCTTTTAACTGCCACTTTTATTACTGTTTCCATTGCTTTACTTACCTCATTAATAGTTAAATTATTTGGGAGTTTTATCAAAGGAAATGATGTTTTTAAATTATCTCTTCAAGATAGTATACATATACAAACCTACTTTTACCATATTCAGATTGGATTAATTGTAGTTGCTTTAACTAAAATTTTTACTCTTTGGAAAAAAATGATCCTTTTTCAAAAAACGAAAAGGTTAACTATTTTATGGAGCATTTTTGAATATAGTTTGTTAGGTATATTTATATTAAATTTTTTCTATCTGCAGCCAAATGAAATGCCATTTATCATTATTTTAGGCTATTTCGTTCTTTTAATTATTCCTCTATCTTCCAATTTACGATGGGTTGCCTATCTAAATTTTAAAGAAAAATGGCAGAGTATTTTGCTTATTTTATTATTAGGTTTTTCATGCCTTTATTTTGTATGGCTGATGCGAAATTATTCCGAAACGGAAATATTAGCAACCGACCTAAGTTATAATATTTACATATGGGTAATATTGATTTTTATTTTTGTTTATGCTCTTTTTTCCATTTTAGTTTTACTTTTTAACCTTCCTACATCAGCAGTTTTTGAAAAAAAGTTTGCCGAACTACTTAATTTTCAAAGCCTTATTCAATCGTTGCAAATGGGCTACAATGCAAATAAGATGTACGTTACATTGTTAGATAATTCTTCTAAAACTACAATGGCTGATGCAGGTTGGCTTGAAATAAGAAGCGAAAAAGGAAATGTTGAATTTTCACTTCAAAATAACATTGATAAAGACATGATTTTTGAAGTAACAAAATCATTAAGGTTAAGAGAAAAATCGAAAAAAGATAACAATAATGATCACCTTTCAATCAATTTTTTATCGAAAGAAACCAGTTCAATTTTATTACCATTTCCTTATAATTCTGTAATTGAAGTTCCTTTAATTTTTCAGGAAAAAAAATTGGGAAATTTAATATTATTGAAAAAAGATAAAGAGGGTTTTGACAATGAAAACGTTGAAATTGTAAACACGTTTGCCCAATTAGCAAGTATTGCAATAGAAAATGCAAGATTAGTTGATAAAGCACTTGAAAATGAAAGGTATCAAGAAGCTTTAAATATTGCTAAAGACGTTCAACAAAATTTATTGCCCAAAGAATTAATTAATAATGAACACTTTGAAATGAGTGCGTTTTCGCAATTTGCTCAAGAAGTGGGAGGTGATTATTATGATGTATACCCTGTTACAGAGAATAGGTGTGCATTAATAATCGCCGATGTATCAGGGAAGGGAACATCTGCTGCTTTTTATATGGCACAAATGAAAGGAATTTTTCAAAGTTTAGTCGAATTGGATTTAAGCCCTGATAAATTTTTACTTCATACCAATAGTGCAATAAGCAGGTCGCTTGAGAAAGCATTTTTTGTTACTGCAAGTTTTTTTCTCATTGATTCAGTAAGCAAAACAATTCATTTTTCGAGGGCAGGCCATTGCCCAACTTTATATTATCATTTTGCCAAACAAAGAGCAGATTATATTCAAGACAAAGGTTTTGCATTGGGTATGTTGCGCAAGCCTGAATATATTAATTATATTCAAAATAATAGTTTAAATTATTCTTCAGGAGATCTTTTATTTTTATACACTGATGGAGTTGTTGAAGCAAAAAATATTAATAATGAAGAATATGGTTACGATCGTTTACAAATGTTTTTACAAATAAACTCACATTTATCCGTTCATCAGTTTACAAACAATTTGCTTGTGGAGTTACATGGTTTTTGTGGAAATCGTGCCCTTGAAGATGATTATACTTTTTTACTTATCAGATTTTTATAAATACAATTGTGATTTATTCCATTAAAATTTGTAACTCTTTGTTACAATCAGCCGTTTAATAAAAGTATGCAAATCAATATTTTACAAGATTCAAAGTTTTATGCCATTGCCTTAAAAGGCGATCTTGATGCGGGGTCTTCAATATTGTTAGATAATGCAATTGAAGAAGCAATAAAGCTAGGTGAAAAGTATATTTTAATAAATTGTATTGAGTTAGACTATATAGCTTCTGCAGGTTTAGGCGTTTTTATGTCTTACCTTCAAGAATTTGATGAAAAAAAAATAACTATGGTTGTTTACGGCTTGCAAAACAAAGTTTTAAATGTGTTTCAAATATTAGGTTTAGATCAACTTATTAATATTGCGAGTTCGGAAGAAGAAGCAAAAAATCTCAATCATGATATACAGGTATAATTTTTACAGTTCTAAAGAAAGTTTAAAAGGCATCCGCACATTTGTTGCAGATACGCTTTTGCTTTTTAATTTAACTGAAATTATTACCAATCAACTCGTACTCGCTACTGACGAAATTTGTGCAAACCTTATTATTCATGCGCATCAAACGAATGAAAATGACCCACTTGAATTAAGTATTGAAAATAAAAAGAATAAAATTATTTTTGAGATAACGGATAAAAGTGATGTGCCTTTCGATTTAAAAAATTACAAACAACCTGACATTCTGGAAATTGTTAAGCAAAGAAAAAAAGGTGGCGTAGGTTTAATGTTAGTTAATTCAGTAATGGACACTTTTGAAATTAAAAAGAAAGAAAATTATAGTATTTGGAGATTATCTAAAAATATTCCCGTTCCTCAAAGAATTACAATTCAAACTGATCCTTCAATTGTCAGCTAAGTTTAATTATTAAGTGATGTTGTGTACGAAAAAAATTTAAAATTTATTATTCGATTGCAATCCCCAAAAAAAATTATTTATAAATTATAAATTATGAATTTATCAATATCATTATATTCATAATTAAAATTCAAATCATAGCCTTATTAAGATTTAATTTTAAGTATATTGGAAAATATAATGTAAAATTCTATGGAACTTACCCTCAATGCACCGGCTTTATTATTCCCAACCATATCATTGTTAATGCTTGCCTATACCAATAGATTTTTAGCAATTGCAAGTTTAATTCGAAACCTTCACAAACAATACAATGAAGAACCTGACCCCAAATTATTAGAACAAATAAAAAACCTTCGTTTGAGGCTAAGGTTGATTCAAAATATGCAAGCATTAGGAGTACTTTGTTTATTTTTTTGTGTACTATGTATGTTTACAATTTATACAAACCATATTTTTATGGCAACCATTTTCTTTGGGATAGCCCTTATCCTACTAATGTCTTCACTAGTTTTTTCAATCGTTGAAATAAATATTTCTACAAGAGCTTTGCGGATAGAATTGAGCGATATAGAAGAAAAAATAGAAGTGAATTTATTCAGGAAAGTTAAAGCTGGCTTTAAGAGAGATGAAACTGAATAATCAAGAGCCTTTATACTTTTAGAAATGAAATAAAGGCTCTTAAACTGTTTTAAAATTTAAAATTTATTCCTGCTAAAAAATTAAAACCTGCCTGAGGAAAATAATAATTTTCTCTGATATTTTGCCCTCCAGATATATAACCAAAAGTATATCCGTTTGGCTCATATTTTTGACTGAAAATATTATTAATCATTAGATTAAAACCAATTTCCTTTACAAAATTTGTTTTGATAGAATAATTAATCAAAATATTATTTACAAAAAAACTATTTAATTTCCGATTTTCATTGGAAGTATTATCTAAATATTGTTTACCAACATATTTTGCAATACAACTAATATTTAAACCATTTATAGGAGAATATGCCAACGTACCTGACGAGATTACGTTTGGCGAAAATGAAATATCAGCACTTGAATATTTAATTTCTTTTTGGGGAAATGTTTTTCCATTGGCGTCTGTATCATAATTATCAATAAACTCTTTATAATCTTTAACTTTATTTAAGCTTAAAGTTAAATTTCCACTTAAAGTAAGTTGCTTTAAAATTTTTAATCCTGTTGATAATTCTATACCTGTTCTGTAACTCTTCGCAATATTGGTATGAATATAATTGCCAACATCATTAATTTTCCCGGTTAAAACCAGTTGATTTTTGTAAGCCATTAAAAAGTAATTGGCTGTAAAAGAAAATTTTCTGCTTTGGTATTTCCAACCTGCTTCAACGTTTTCTAATTTTTCTGGTTTGGGTCTGCTATCGGGAGTTGAATTTGTAAAATCATCTCTTGTTGGTTCGCGGTGCGCAACACTATAGGATGCATAAAAATTATGTGTATTGTTTAACTGATATGACAAACCAATTTTAGGATTAAAAAAATCCAAACCAATTGATTGTTGAACATTCTTTAAGTCTTGATTAAATCCTAAAAACGAATAATCAATTCTTCGATATTGCAGATCTATATAACCATTTAGGTTTTCGATAAATTGATAAAGTAATTTGCCATAAAAATTAAAATCTTTTTTCTCTGCATAATCACTATAATACTGTTGATTAATATTTGTATTGCCGGCTTCTTTAGCCCATATTATTTCACCAAAGTGCTTTCCTTTATAAATATTATATCCTCCTCCAAAAACTAAATTTATTTTTTTGAAATTATTATAGTTAGCTGAATATACAATTCCATAAAAATCATTGTCCAACCATCTTCGACGAATAATGTCAGTTGTTTTAACAGTATCCTTACCATGAACAACATTAGGCAAGTTGTAATCGGAAAATTTATCTTGCGCTCGAAATTCTTCGTAATACCCTGCACCTTTGGTATAATGCAAGGCTGCATTTAAACTCCAGTATTTTCCTGCTTCCTGGGAAAAAAATAATTGATAATGATCTTGTTTGTAATTATCTGTTTGGTTGCTGTAAGTAAACTGGTTGAAGGATCGTGGGTTTGAATTATATAAATTAATTGAATCTTGAGGAGTTCTGTAAGTTGTGCCTGCATTATTCGAATAATGATAATCTAATGATGCTTTATTGCCAAATATTTTTGCTTCCGGTATTCCATTCCAAGCTTGATAGGTTTGTTCTTTACCTGAAAAAACATTCATTTTAACCATTAATTTTTTTCCATAATAACCACCTGACACAAACCATGAATTTAAATTAGATGCTGCACGATCAATAAAACCATCCGAATGAATGGAAGATAATCGTCCATCAAAGGCCCATTTTCCATCAATTAAACCTGTTCCAACTTTCACTGTATGTTTATGTGTATCAAATGAACCATAAGAATTATTTACCTCTGCATATGGTAATTTATTTAAAGTATTTGTTTGAATACTCAATGAAGCACCAAATGCACCTGCTCCATTAGTAGATGAACCAACTCCACGTTGAATTTGAATATTTTCAACTGATGAAGTAAAATCAGGCATATTTACCCAATACACACCGTGACTTTCGGCATCATTTAAAGGAATTCCATTAACAGTTACATTAATTCTTGTTGCATCACTTCCTCTAATTCTTATCCCTGTATAACCAACTCCTGCACCTGCATCAGAATTTACAACTACTGATGGAGTTTGGTTGAGTAACATTGGTAAATCTTGACCAAGGTTTTGCTTGGCAAGTTCTTCTTTCGTTACTGTTGTAAAAGTGGTGGGAGATTTTTCTGAAGCTCGTGTAGCAGTTACTACAACTTCATCTGCAATAAAATTTGATTTTTCTAACGTAACAGATATCTCTTCATCCTTTTGCAAATCAATTTCTTTTGCAATCTTTTCATATCCTACAAAAGAAATATTTAAAATATACTTTCCTGCAGGTAAATTTTTGAGTGAAAAGTTTCCATTTCCATTGCTAATTGTCCCTTTATAAGTGTTTTGCACAATCACATTGGCACCAACTAAAGGTTCATTCGTACTAACTTCTAAAATTTTTCCAGAAATGGAGAATTGTGAAAAAACAGGTAATGAGGATAAAAGAAAGCATACAATTAAATAAAAAGAAAAACTTTTTGAAGAATTGGATTTTGAATTGATTAGTGGTAAAGAAAAATTAAAAAACATTTTTACAAAATTTAAAGATTAAACAACTTTCCGGCATGGGGTAACCGAATTTTGATTGTTTAGACTTTACCCACAATTGCGATAGTGTAATAAATGATTTTTTTTGTGGCCACAAAAAAAATAATCATTTTAAAATACTATAATTAAATAAATGTGTTAAATAAAAAATTTAATCACTCCTAATTTAAATAAACAAACTTTAACATTGTTTCAACAATTGATTTTCTCTTCCCTACCAGGCATTACCCTATGCAGGTTCAATGGGTATGATCTCAGCCCGAAATTATTAAGGCACCCCTTGTACTAAATTACGCTTGCAAAAATAATTGAAAATTAACAGCAAACAATTTTAATTTAAAAAATTAAAGAAAACTTATTTAAAAAATATAATTGTTGCTAATTTTCCACACAATAAAAAATTAAATTATTAAATTATAGTAAATAAAATACACACTCTTTCTCAAATTCTATTTAAATTTCCCCCCAATATCATGGTATATTATTTTATTAGCCTCTTCTAATGGATTCTCATAACAACGCCGACAATAAAGAAATAATAGAAAAAGATGAATTTGTAATCAGTAAAGGATTTGATAATTTTTTTCTGTCTTTAAATGATGTTTTTAAATTCGTTTCTCAATTTTTTAAAGAAGTTTTTATTCCTCCATATGAAGGAAAAGAAGTTTTAAACCAATGTTTTCAAATTGGTGTAAAATCACTTCCGTTAATAAGTTTAACAGGTTTTATATTAGGAGTAGTATTTACAAATCAGTCCAGACCTTCATTACAAGATTTAGGCGCAACAGCCCTATTGCCAGCAATGATTTCAGTTGCTGTTGTGAGGGCAATCGGTCCGTTAGTAACTGCGCTTATTGCTGCAGGTAAAGTTGGTTCAAGCATAGGTGCTGAATTAGGATCAATGAAAGTGACAGAACAAATTGAAGCGATGGAAGTTTCTGCTATCAACCCCTATAATTTTTTAGTAGTTACCCGTGTTCTTGCTACAACTTTTATGGTGCCAGCTTTGATGATGTACACATTTGTGGTTGCATTGCTTGGTAGTTACTTAAATGTTCATCAAAATGAGTTAACTAGTTTTGCTAGCTTTTTCAATCAGGTTTTTGAATCCATTACATTTTTAGATATTTTTTCTTCTTTAATTAAAAGTCTATTATTTGGCTTTACTATTGGAATGGTTGGATGTTACAAAGGCTTTAATTCATCAAAAGGTACAGAAGGTGTGGGTAAAGCTGCTAATGCTGCAGTAGTTACTTCTATGTTTTTAGTTTTTATTGAAGAGTTACTAGCCCTTCAAATTATCAATGCGATTAGATTTATGTAAATTTATGGAAGACGCAAAAATAAATAAAGATATAAAAGTTATTGAAATCAAAGGCTTGAAAAAAGCTTTTGGCGACTTTGAAGTATTAAAAGGTGTTGATATGGATTTATATCAGGGAGAAAACTTGGTGGTTTTAGGTAGATCGGGAACTGGAAAATCTGTTTTGATAAAAATTATTGCCGGCCTTTTAAAAAAAGATGAAGGTTATATAAATGTATTGGGTAGCGATCTTGATAAAATTTCGGCAAGGCAATTAGATGAACTTCGATTAAAGATCGGTTTTTCATTTCAAAGCAGTGCCTTATATGATAGTATGACGGTGAGAGAAAATTTAGAATTCCCGCTCGTGAGGCATGTTAAAAAATTACGTAGAAAAGAAATTGATAAAACAGTTGAGGAAATGTTAGAAGCAGTTGGTTTAGCACAAACGATAAATCAATTGCCTGTAGAACTTTCGGGCGGACAAAGAAAACGGATTGGTATAGCAAGAACATTAATTTTAAAGCCTGCAATAATGCTTTATGATGAACCTACTTCTGGTTTAGATCCAATTACTAGTAATGAAATAAATAATCTTATTAATGAAGTACAACAAAAATTTAATACTTCTTCTATAATTATTACTCACGACCTTACCTGCGCTAAAGAAACAGGTAATAGATTAGTGATGCTACTTGATGGAAACTTTCAACATGGAGGCCAGTTTGAAGAAGTATTTAAAACAGACGATAAACGCGTAAAAGAATTTTATAATTATAACTTTATTAATTAAATGGCTACTTCGGGTAATAAACGTGCAGTAATAGTTGGCGTATTTGTGTTGCTTGCAATCATAATTTTAGTTGCAGGGATATTTATTTTAGGCGGAAAACAAAAAAGATTTGAAAAAACCATTCTTGTCAGAGCTATTTTTGATAATGTTTCAGGTCTGAAATTGGGAAATAATGTATGGTTTTCAGGAGTGAAAATCGGAACCATAAAAAGCATTAACTTTTCTGGAACCTCCCAAGTAGAGGTGACGATGAAGTTGGAACAAGATGTAAATAAATACATTCACAAAGATTCGAAAGCTAGATTAGGCTCAGAAAGTTTAATTGGTAATAAAATTATAGAAATATATGGTGGAAATCCTAATGGACCAATTATAGATGATAATGATAAACTTGAAGTTGAAAAATCATTAGAAACAAGTGAAATAATGGCTACTCTGCAAGAAAATAATAAGAATTTGGTTAAAATAACAGGAGATTTAAAACAAGTAAGTAGGGAAATTCTTCATGGAAAAGGTATGGTGGGCACCTTGCTCACGGATTCTGCTTTAGCCAATAATTTTAGATCCATCGTTCATAATCTTCATAAAACTACTGTTTCAACTGCTCTTGCCACCAACCAACTTACCGATTTTACTGCGAAGCTTAATAATAAAAATGGTTTGGCAAATAAATTAATGACTGATACTGTTATTTATGCAAATTTAAATTCTTCAGTATTTCAATTAAAGAAGACTACAACAAACGCTGCTATTATAACAGATTCTTTAAAAATGGCAACAAGTAAATTAACTACTGGTAAAAGCCCGATTGGAGTTTTATTAAATGATGAAAAAATGGCAACTCAAATAAGGAATACAATGGGTAAATTAGAAACAACCTCTGTAAAGCTTGATGAAAATATGGAAGCTCTTCAACATAATTTTTTATTAAGAGGGTATTTTAGAAAGAAAGCAAAAAATGATGCAAAACTAAAAACTGAGAAAGAGAAGAAATAATTTTTTAAACTATTTCAAAAATAAAAAAACCTCACGAATTCGTGAGGTTTTTTTGCTTTACTACTATTAGTCATAACGTTTCGCTCTTATTATTTAAAAAAAGCGGACGCTTAAATAAAGTCAGGTACATAGCAAATACTATGACCAGATTTTCCACCGAGAAATTTTTTTTCAAGCATCTATTTCTAGTCCTTATTCCTAGTTTAAAAATTATAAATTCCCGCAAGTCCTAGGACGAGAGCCTTTGTATTTTTGTTGTCCATCAAAAATGTAAATTTAACTTCGACATTATTTAAGGTCTTAGGGACTCCAAAACGAAATCCTAAATTGCCCACTGGTGATACAAATTCCAAATTCTTAGACTTATGGATAGTTTCTGAATGCGGATTTAAAAAAATCATTCCACCACCACCTGCATTTATATTATAGTTGCTATCAACAATAGCATAGTGATATCCATACCCTAAACCAAAAAAGATACCTTTTCTTTTTGCACAGGTTTTATAAGAACCCCTTCCAATATTTAAGTTTAACATAAGTGGAATGTGCCACAACAAGAAAAGTTTACCGTCCTGAGAATAATTTTGACGTGACTTATAACCATTTACAACTCCTATTGTTAGAGGAATTCCAACAGAAATAGATAGGTTATTTTTTTTCTCCGTGGCAGGTGTCTTCACCTGCCAAATAATTTAACTACTATCAGGCATCTTATTTTTATCAAGTATTTCCTAAATAAAGTGTACATTATTTAGCA
>Ga0209512_1002248_pt1 | contig 21163 bp, 17 predicted proteins | sample frozenSSSSmetaG_FD_184142 | JGI IMG/M metagenome (GOLD analysis project Ga0209512, IMG submission 184142) | Glacier valley bacterial and archeal communities from Borup Fiord, Nunavut, Canada, to study Microbial Dark Matter (Phase II) -... | ecosystem: Environmental > Aquatic > Freshwater > Ice >...
ACCGTATCCCATCGCTAAATTCTGAAGGATAGTGCTCTCTAAGGCACCTCAATATCACGTACTCTGCCGCACAAATGGCAATTGGCTTGAAAACGACTAAGTAGGTGGGCACAATTAAACTGAAGACCCTCATCCCCTAACCCCTTCTCCCCAAGGAGAAGAGGAACTAGATTCTGGCTCCCTCTCCTGCGGGAGAGGGCTGGGGTGAGGGCATCTCCCGCATTTTATGTTTAATTAAGTCTGTCTACTTATGAGATTTCTTAAGGTTTCTACTCAGCAATCGTCTGGACAGTTTTTGACAAAAAGGCTTCCCACCCGTTAAGGTGCAAATAAGAATAAAAGCACCGGAATAGCTACATGGAAGCCATTGCACAAATCCTACTGTCTAAAGTGGACGATTTCGCAAACCGCAAACGCAGCTCTTAGTCACGGTGTTCTCAAGGATTGTGATTGTCTGTGGCAAGGTCAATTTCACGAGCCTGAGCCGATAGAGTGACTTCAATGAGCGCACGTATCGACGACCCTTTAAGCAGGAGTTTGAGTTCGCTTCGTTCGATCGAGAACGGGTGCAAACGGCAGGTGGGGAAGGAGCAGAACTGATGGGAGTGATGGACTGCTCATCTCTTGCCAAGAGCGGAAAGGCAACATTTGGACGAGATGCGTTTTGGAATGGCTGTGCCCCCAGAGCCGAGTGTGATTAAATCCCATCCCAACTTCTCAACCCTTTGTGATTACGGTCTGATCGCTGCTTGAATTTGTCCAGACTATTGTTTAAGTAGACAGGCTCAATTAAAGTCAGCCTGTGTAGGTAGGTTTCGGCTCCGCTTAACCCGCTAAACATTCTGTGGGCGTTAAGCGGAGCCAAAACGCATCTTACAGCTAGTTCTGTCTATCTAACTACAGAGCTTTATTGATCGTCAGGCTGCGAGGTTGAAGGGTGATGGTGCGAGTCTTTGCATTAGTGAGCGGCGATCGGGGGCACTTTGCAGAACTGGTGACGGTTCTGATTATTTTGCTGCTGGTGGCAACGATCGTCGCGCTGTTGTCGCGTCGGCTCCGGGTGCCTTATGTTTCGGGGCTGGTTTTAGCGGGGTTGGCGATCGCTGAACTTTTGCCGCGTCGTATCGGACTAGATTCTTCGCTGATCATTAATTTGTTCCTGCCGATCCTGTTGTTTGAGGCGGCAATCAATACCGATATCAGCCGATTACGAAGCACGCTCAAGCCAATTCTGCTGTTGGCGGGACCTGGAGTTGTGATTTCGTGTGGCGTGACGGCGGTCGGGCTGAAGTTTGGGCTGAGTCTCGACTGGGTGTCCGCTTTATTGGTCGGCGTGATTCTGGCGATCACAGACACGGTTTCGGTTATTGCAGTGTTTAAAGAAGTGTCGGTGCCATCGCGACTGATCACGATCGTCGAGGGAGAAAGCCTTTTTAACGACGGAATCGCGCTGGTTCTGTTCAGTCTGGTGCTGAAGTTTTACAGCACGGGATCGATCACAGTGGGCGGTGGTTTAAAGGAACTATTTGTCGTGATTGTGGGCGGTCTAACTGTGGGATTGGTGCTGGGATATTTGGGGATCGGGCTGTATGTGCGCTCAGAAGATGACCCCCTCAGCAGTATTTTATTAACCGTCGCGATCGCTCTAAGTGCCTTTCAGATTGGTCAATTTTTGAGCGTCTCAGGAGTCGTTGCTGTTGTGGTTGCGGGATTAGTCGTCGGCAACTTAGAACTCTCTCGCAGTGTCTCTGCATCTAGTCGCATCACAGTTCTGAGCTTTTGGGAATATGCGGGCTTTGGCGTAAACACGTTTATTTTTTTGCTAATCGGGCTAGAAATTGATCTGCCGACGCTGGGTAAGACTCTGCCTGCCGTGATTTTGGCAGTGCTTGCCTATCAAACGGGGCGGTTTCTCTCGGTTTATCCGCTGCTGGCGATCGTGGGCAAGTTCGATCGCTCAATTCCTTTTCGGTGGCAGCACGTTCTCTTTCTCGGCAACATTAAGGGATCGCTGTCGATGGCGCTGGCGTTGAGTTTGCCGCCGAGTCTTGCAGGACGCGAGGGACTAATCGCCTTAGTGTTTGGAACCGTGCTGATCTCACTGGTCGGGCAGGGAGTCAGCCTCCCCTGGTTGGTCAGACGGTTAAAGCTGTCTCACACATCTGAGTCGCAGCAGTGGATTGAGGGATTGCAGTCTCAACTAATGACCGCAAAAGCGGCACAAGACGAACTCGATACCCTGCTAAAAGGAGGAGTCGTGCCCAAATCGATTTATGAGGAGATGCGATCGAGCTATCAAATTCGAGTGGCGGCGGCGGAGCGATCGCTGCGAGACTTTTATAATCGCCGATCGGACAAGCAAACTAGCATTCATCATTCTCACTTTGAAGCGGTGCGTCGGCGATTGCTGTTAGCTGAAAAGAACGCTCTCAACGACGCACTCCGCAAGCGTATTCTGTCTGAGGAAGTAGTCCGATCGCGGTTGAAAGCGATCGACGAGCAGATTCTAGGATTAGAAGACGATTAGGCGTTGCTGAATACAACTATGAATTGCCCTCCTTACGAAGTGGGGCAAGCCCTCGCCAACCCTTCTCCCTGGGGAGAAAGGAGCCAGAATTCTGGTTCCCTTTCCTTTTGGGAGAGGGCTAGGGTGAGGATAAAACCTGTGCTTCATAGACAAATTCAGCAAAGCCAATGATTAAACGCACTTTTGAATGAAATTAATCATTTGATGCATCACCCCTGGTTTTGTGGCAATCAGCACGGTTGATTCGGGTTCTAAAACGGTGCTGCCGTTGGGGATCGTCAGATCCATGTGAGCGTGAGGCTGATAGCCGATAATCAGAGAACCCGTCGGAAACTTAGGATCTTGAGCAACTTCTGCGACACTGCGCCCCACCACGTTGCAGTGGGCAGAAATCGCCAACTTAACGACTTCAATTTGACCTTGCTCAAAGTGCATCGTCGATTCCACTTCAGGATATTCAATCACATTGACCATTGTGGAGACGGCAAGCTCGATCGCGTTAATCACATGAGTCGCCCCCGCAAATCGGTAGGGTTCAGCGAAATCTCGATGCCGCATCCGCACCACGATGTGAGGCACCCCGTAATGGTTTGCGAGTGTCACCATTGCTAGATTCAGCGCGTCGTCTCGCAAAACCGCAGCCATCGCATCTGCTTTGCGAATTCCAGCTTCGATGAGAATTTCGGTGCTGACGGCACTGCCCTCAAAGGCAATCACTCCCAACTGCTCACGGGCATAGCGGCAGGCGGCAGGGTTGATGTCGATGATCGCCACAGTGTGCCCCAAATCGACGAGCCGCTGCGCCAGATTGAGTCCAATGAGTCCCGCGCCCCCAATCAATACATACATGACAGATTCTCTCTAGTTCAACTTGAGGGCGCTGGCAGGAACGTCTTCCCAGGAATTGACAGTGCGGATGCGCGCAACCCAGCCTTCTGATTTTTGAGTAGCGGTGAGATTTTCTTCAAAGGCGACGTGACATTCTTGCGCCTGAGTTTCGTCACAGCACGCAATGCAGGCATAGAGAAGCCCAGACGGATCGACTTGTTCGTTTACCCAGATAGCCACGATCGTTGCCTCACTTTCCAACTAGATCTCCTGTTTTACAGGTTTGAGGGCACTCTCCCAAAATTAGCCGTAGTGTTTTAATTATTCTGGCTTTGCTGTGCCATTGCGGTCAAAGCATCACCCGTGACGCGACAGGTTTGCCAATCGGGAAGAACGGTAGCTCCCATACGTTTGTAGAATCCGATCGCGGGTTCATTCCAGTCTAAGACACTCCACTCTAGGCGACCACAGCCGCGATCGACCGCAAGTTGAGCCAGATAAGTCAGCAAAGCTTTGCCGATGCGCTGCCCCCGATAGTCAGGCAACACAAATAAGTCTTCTAGATAAATTCCTGGCTTGGTCAGAAAAGTTGAGTAGCTATAGAAGAAAAGCGCGAATCCAACAACCTGTCCGGCGTGGTCTGCGGCGATCGCTTCGATATAGGGGCGATCGCCAAATAAATGCTCTTCAAGCTGATCTGGGCTGCCCGTAACGGCATCCGATAGTTTCTCGTAGTCTGCTAACGCCTGAATCAAAGAAAACAGCGTCGGGACATCAGCATGAGTGACAGACCGAATGGTGAATGGATTCATAGTAAAAGTTGGACTCCAGACTTTAGATTCTAGATTGAACTGCAATCCAAACCCCAAAATCTGAAATCCAAAATGGTTGAACTGCGAGGTTTTGTCTATCCCAACCAGCCCTTCAGCCGTTCTGCAATTTGAGGTCTCCGCAGCTTCCGCATCGCTTTGCTTTGAATCTGCCGCACGCGTTCGCGCGATAGATTGAAGATTCCTCCAACCTCTTCTAGCGTGCAGGGCTTGCTGGTGGTCAGACCGTAGCGCAAAGAAATAATGTCTTTCTCACGCTGAGTCAGCACATTGCCCAAGACCTCCCAGATCTCTTGACGCAGCATAGTTTCGCTCATTTGCGATTCGGGCGATTGGGTGTCGCCGTCTTCTAGCAAGTCCATTAGTTCGGTGTCTTCACCCTTGCCGACTCGGTGATTGAGCGAAAGAGACTGGCGACGCACCTGGTGAAGATGCTGTAACTGCTCAACGTTCAGTTCTAGCGACTCGGCGAGTTCTGCCTCAGTGGGATTGCGGTTGAGGTCTCGCTTGAGATCGCGGTGTGCCTTTTTGAGCTTGTTAAGCTTTTCGACAATATGAATCGGGAGGCGAATGGTGCGGGCATCGTTGGCGATCGTCCGCGTGATCCCCTGTCGAATCCACCAATAGGCATAAGTCGAAAACTTATATCCTTTATCAGGGTCAAACTTCTCAGTCGCTCGGTTTAGCCCTAGCGCCCCTTCTTGAATCAAATCTAGAAACGGAACGCCGCGATTGAGATATCGTTTGGCGATCGACACCACAAGCCGCAGGTTCGATCGAATCATCTTCCGCTTGGCGACTCGACTGCGATGTAATCGATGCTCTAGCTGACGCTCATTGAGTCCGATTTTTGCAGCCAGCTCAACTTTCGTTGGAACGCGCCCTAGTTCTTGGTAAACCTGGCGATTGAGTTCCTCCATCTCAACTAGATACTGCACTCGTCGAGCGAGTTCTACCTCTTCATCGGGCTTGAGGAGCGGATAGCGCGCCATTTCTTTAAAGAATGCCCCGACCGCATCATCGGCGATCGTTTTGCTATATCCTGCTGATCTCGCTGTAGCAATCTGATCGACTTCAGCCTCCTCAGTAGACTGATCGACATCCGCCATTTCGGCAGCGACATCTTCTAAGCCTTCGAGATCAGGTTCTTCTATTTCAACGATGGGGGCACTCTCAAGGTCAATGTCGGGGGCTAGTTGCAGAGAGTCAACTGACTCTAAATCAGCCACGTCTATTGCAAAGTTCAGTTCACGATCGGCGAGAATTCCTATGTTAGAACTGTTGCTTTGTTCGTTCATATCAATACTATATCGAGGTAGTTTTACTCAACGCGTCTGAAGCAGAAAGGTTCGATGAAAACCACAGAGTTTCTATGATCTTCAGGGAAGGAATCAGTAGCAGATACAAGCCCCAAAGCCGTTTAGTAAAAGACTTCTAGGTTTAATTAACTTGTAGTTTATAAACTTGAGACTGTCAGGTGAAGTGAGACCATGAATGAAGGAATATTCTGATTTAGACTCTAAAGTCTGTGTTCGATGCCCTCCTCAAATCGGGTGGTTTTAGTGAGTTTTATGGATAACTGTATTGAACATCGACCAGGCTACTGGAGATCAATAACCTCATTCAAATTGAAGAATTCTGCTGTTAGCAAATCTTCGATAGTTCTGATCGGTGAACGCGGCTCCGTTTGGCTCTAGTTTGGTTAGCTCCTAACGGTGGTAACCAAACTTTCCGTAAGCTTTAAAACAAAATGCATCGGAAAATAACTCTGTGACCCTTGGACTGCATCTACAGACTCCCACACCCGATCGGATTTGCATCTCTATCGTTAGTGAGAAAGTTGACCGCGTTTTTCTGCATTTGTCTGGTAATCTTATTCATCCCCTCAATACAGGGCTTCCCGTCTGCTTCAGTCTCAGGCTAAGATCGATGGAATAGTTCAATTGAACTAGCTGAAAATTGAGGCTGTGTCCTGAGCTACTAGGCTCTGAGAATTGCGGTGAGAGCCGCGATCGCCCTTCAGAATTTCTACCGCTGCTAATCCACCCAGGTTCTTGCGCCCAAAGCATTTTGATATGTTTGAGTCTCTGTCTAGCACCGTCGTTACTTCCGTCGCTGAACCGCAGGTAAGGTATGCGATCGAGCCGCCCCAAAATCGCTGGGTTGAGGTGCTAGTTGACTGTCCGGGTGCTCAAGGGTTTTATACTTATAGGCTGCCGATCGACCTGCCAGTTCAGACGGGTGACATCTTAAGTGTGCCGTTTGGCGCACAGCAAGTCGGCGCGATCGCGATTCGTCTGCTCACGGTTGCGCCGCTTGACCTTGATGCTCACATTCGAGAAGTCGAAGCGGTCGTCAGTGCTGGGTTTTTCCCTCCGTCTTATTGGGCTTTGTTGAGTCGCGTCGCTCGCTACTACCACACGTCTTTGATGCAAGTGGTTAAAGTCGCACTGCCACCAGGGTTATTGACGCGATCACAGCGTCGCATTCGGAAAATTAACCAGGAGAGCCGTCCTGATCTAGTTCTCACCTCGTCGGCTCAACACATTCTTGAGGTGCTTAAAGCCAGTAAAACGGGCGATTATTCCTGGCAGTTTGTGCAGCGACAGGTGCAAAACGCCAATCGAGGGCTGCAAGAACTGTTGAAATGGCAGCTTGTCGAAAGCTATTTAGAACCTCCAGCAACGGTTCGCCCCAAGGCAAAACAGGCTGTGACGCTGGTGGCGACTGAATTTTTGGCAGATTTAACCGATCGGCAGCGCGAAATTTTAGACGTTCTCAAGCGACAGGGCGGCGAGGCATGGCTTAATGAATTGCTGCAAATGTGCCACACCAGTTCATCGACGCTCAAAAAGTTAGAGGGCAAAGGCTATGTGGTGATTCAGCCTAGAGAAGTGCTGCGGGCAGAGCAGGGCGGCACGATCGAGACCGATATCTCTCGCACATTAACGCCTGAGCAAGCCGATGCGTTGATTCAAATTCAACAGCAGTCCGGGTTTACTCAAGTGCTGCTGCATGGCGTGACCGGATCGGGCAAAACTGAAGTTTATCTGCAAGCGATCGCCCCGATTTTAGAGCGCGGTCAATCTGCTTTAGTCCTTGTACCGGAGATTGGGCTGACTCCTCAACTCACCGATCGCTTTCGGGCGCGGTTTGGCGACCAAGTTTGCGTCTATCACAGTGCCCTCTCAGAAGGAGAACGCTATGACACCTGGCGGCAGATGTTGAGCGGCAGCCCCCAAGTCGCGATCGGAACTCGTTCTGCAATTTTTGCTCCTCTGCCTCATCTGGGTCTAATTGTTTTGGATGAAGAACACGATTCCAGCTTCAAGCAAGATCAGCCTGCTCCCTGCTATCATGCCCGAACGGTTGCTCAGTGGCGCGCCGAGCTAGAAAACTGTCCTCTGATTTTAGGGTCAGCCACGCCCTCTTTAGAATCCTGGATAGATGCAAAGGATGGACGAGACACGCATCCCTCTCTCTATTTGCCTCTTCCTAAACGGGTCTACGATCGCCCGATGCCGACGATCGAAGTCGTCGATATGCGGCAAGAACTGCGAGAGCGAAATGGCTCGATTTTTAGTCGATCGCTCCAAGATTCTCTGCGGCAGCTAAAAGAGCGAGGGCAGCAAGGCTTATTATTCATTCATCGACGCGGACACAGCACCTTTGTCTCCTGTCGAAGCTGTGGCTATGTGATGGAGTGCCCTCACTGTGATGTGTCGCTGTCTTATCACCACACTCACGCGGATGCAACGCCGCTTTTACGCTGTCACTATTGCAATCACGCTCAGTCTCAGCCGTCTCACTGCCCCTCGTGTGAGTCTCCTTATTTTAAGCATTTTGGCAGTGGCACTCAGAGAGTCACCGAAGAACTTGCCCGACACTTTCCCGATTTGAGCGTGATTCGGTTTGATAGCGATACGACTCGTGCGAAGGGGGCACACCGATCGCTGCTGACCAACTTTGCTCAAGGCGGCGCAGATTTGCTAGTCGGCACCCAAATGCTCACTAAAGGCATTGATCTGCCGCAAGTCACGCTGGTTGGCATTATCGCCGCCGATGGGCTGTTGAATCTGCAAGACTTTCGAGCCAGTGAACGCGCCTTTCAGACCCTCGTGCAGGTAGCAGGGCGAGCAGGGCGAGGCGACGAACCCGGACGAGTGGTTTTGCAAACCTACGCGCCAGAACATCCCGTGATTGAGGCGGTCAAACGTCAGGCTTATGAGCCGTTTGTGTCGATCGAGCTTGAGCAGCGAAAAGCGCTAAACTTTCCACCCTATGGACGCTTGATTTTGCTGCGTCTTAGTGGGGTGAACCCGATCGCGGTGCAAAAAGCGGCAGAACGAGTGGGGGAATTGCTAGAGCGATCGCATCCTGAATATCAACTGCTTGGACCTGCGCCTGCCTCGATTTTGCGGGTCGCGCGTCGCTATCGGTGGCAAATTTTGTTAAAAGTTCCGTCTCAGATTGAGGCTAATCTCCCCGACTGGGAGGCACTGCGATCGCACTGTGGATCGATGGTGAGTTTAGCGATCGACATTGACCCCATGAATCTCATGTAGTTTAGTTTCGATTTTGGATTAGCTGCTCCACGATTCCAGTCAATCGTGAAACTACGTCAGACTGCTGTCTTGTAATGTCAGCGTTTTCGCGAATCATCGCTTTAATTTCTGCTAAATCTTGTCTAAAAAGAATACTCGCCTGTTCTTGTTGTTCTCCTTGACGAGCGATTTGCTCTCCTTGACGAGCGATTTGCTCTCCTTGACGAGTAATCTGATCGCTGAGGCGATCAATCGCGGCTGTCTGCTGTTCGCCTTGTCGTCGAACGGTTTCAGCAAATTCACGGTTCGCTAAAAATTGCTGACGGATCATGTCTTTAATCTCCGCCATATCTGCTCGGAACTCAGTCAATCCTTCCGTGAGTCTTCCGACGTGGACGGTCAAAATCTCCAGGTTTTGCTCGACCCGGTTTAGCGTTTGGTCGGTGGTCATGGTGATACTGATTTTTCTGTTTGATGAGATTGAATTGTACTCTACACACGATCGCTGCCATCTTTGAGCAAACTGATTCTCGCTTCTGGCAAAATAAGCATGGCATCCCCAAATGAGTAGAAGCGATAGTGCTGCTCGATCGCGTCTTGATACAACAGCATCAGGCGTTCTCGCCCGATCAAGGCACTCACTAACATCAACAGGCTAGATTTGGGCAGGTGGAAATTGGTGATCAATCCGTCAACCACACGCCACTGATAGCCAGGGTAAATGAAGAGAGTCGTCTTGCCATAATAAGATTGAATTTCACCGCTTTGGGCTGCCCCTTCTAGCGATCGCACACTCGTGGTTCCAACGGCAATAATGCGTCCGCCCTTCGCTTTGGTTTGCCGAATTTGTTCAACGGTTTCAGGCGGCACCTCAATCCATTCGCCGTGCATCTGGTGTTGACTAATTTCCTCTGCTTCCACCGGACGGAATGTTCCTATGCCGACATGAAGCGTCACAAATGCCCGATCGATGCCCTTTTGTTGGAGGCGATCGAGCAACTCTGGCGTGAAGTGCAGTCCAGCAGTCGGAGCGGCGACGGCTCCTAGACGATCGGCGTAAATTGTCTGATATTGCTCTGGCTGAGAATCGGTTTCGGTAATGTAAGGCGGCAGGGGGAGTTGCCCAAACTGATCTAAGACTTCGAGCAGAGATTGACCGTTCGAGATCTCAAACTGGAGGATTCTGCCCCGCGTTGCCTGATCGCTGTCAACCACGATCGCGCTCAAACTTACAGAGTGGTTTGGATCTAGGGCAGCAAACAGAATTTTGCTGCCAGGTTTTAGTCGTTTACCCGGTTTAACCAGCGCTAGCCACTGATTTCGCTGCTGTTCTTCTAATAGCAGTACCTCTACGGCAGTACCTTCTGGTTTTTGTCCATAAAGTCTGGCTGGCAGCACCCGTGTATTGTTGAGAATCAGTAAATCTCCAGACTCTAGAAAATCAGGTAACTCTTGAAAAATATGGTGATGGTGAGTCTGATCAGTGACAACCAGCAATCGAGCGTGATCTCTAGGTGTCGCCGGAGTTTGAGCAATCTGCTCTTCTGGTAATTGATAATCGTAGGCGGAAAGTAAAAGGTCGGGGTTCACACGATCGAGCCTGGATGAGAGCAGCTAACCTCCTTATTAAATCACGATAGCGATTCGCTCTCTACGTGCTCCGTCTTTAGAATTGGGTGAATCCACGTATACGACTTCGGGTGTATTCACCCTACTCGATCCGAGCATTTACAGGGATTATGAAGAAGTAGCGCCTTCTCGATCAAATAAAGTCTATGGAATATCTCTACTACCTTGCAAATGCCAGTCTCACTCTGAGAATCGTCGAGTATCTCCACTCCATGAGTCAACTGCCCGTTGGCTTCATGACGGTGATTCATCAGATTGATGGCTGGGTAGTCAAGGTGAAAATGAGTCACGCCCTTCCGCCTCAGCAGGATGGCGACTTGCGAGCATTTTTGAATGAGTTGGGCATCTCCTACCAGCCTGGGATTCGGGTGCAAATGGCACTCTGGGGGCTAGAAACTGGACAGTCACCGATCGATATCATGCAGCGCTATCAGGTCGCGGTCGTGTCTCACGGTACGCCTGATCGTAAAGAAATCGAAGAATTTCGTAAGCAATTTGTTCAAGGCTTGGGCTATTGCCCCGAAACCCTTGCCTAGATCCCTAAAGAGTAAACGCTTCATGAATGTAGTCGTGGAGCGTTAGCTGATAGCCTGCGATCGTTCGAGTCACGAGTTGAGTCGGATGGGGTGTGGAAAACAATTCGGACTTCTGTAGCAACGGAGAGCCAAGGTTTAAATCTTGCGCTCTTTTTCTTGGGGCGGGTTGACACCGCACAAGCGCCACATCAAATCGACAGGGCAAGTCTGCAAAATTGGGGTAATCCATCAAAAATAACTGAGCCGTTTGCCACAGTTTTTTCTGCTTGCTGGAAGTAACGGCTAACAATCCATCGCTATCCCAATTGCCTTTGCTGCGAGTTTTGACTTCCACAAACGCCAGTTGCAGCGTTGGAGATTGAGCGATTACGTCGATTTCTCCTAGACGACAGTGCCAGCGGTGATGCAAAATCTGCCAGCGTTGCGATCGTAACCAATCTGCTACAAATTCCTCTCCTAAGATGCCAATGGTCGCCCTGGCGTTTTTAGCCGAGCCGGGAGATGCAGGTGGGTTCACAGAATTCAGGTACTATCAAGGTGGACAATTTGAGGCAAAAGTCGTCTCGTAGGACGAGTTTGGTTCATTAAACTTCCTGCAAAAGTCTGAAGATGCCCTCATCCCCCAACCCAAACTTGGGAGAAGGGGAGCCAGATTTCAAAGTTCCTCTCCCACATGTGGGAGAGGGATTTAGGGTGAGGGCAGGGACTTTTGCAAGAGGTCTATTCTCAAAGTGCCCGAATTATTTGCTGCTATAAACTGTCAGACCCACGGATAAACAATGAGCTGTCGATCGTCCAACGTTCTATCTATCCCATTGATGCAGGTTTGCTGGACTGCTGCGCTGCGTCAAGCGTCGAAAAAAGTTGTCTTGATTTTGGTATCTTGGCTGTGGATTTGGGGCACGATCGCCGCTCCTGCTCTCGCCGAGGACTATGACAAAGATTTTTTGGTTCGTGCTGACTTCTCCAATCGAGTGTTGACTGACTCAAGCTTCACAAAAGCAAATCTGCGAGAAATCAATCTCAGCAACAGCGATCTGCAAGGAGTGAGCTTGTTTGGTGCCAATTTAGAGAGCGCTAATTTGCAAGGAGCAAACCTCAGAAACACCACGTTAGATACGGCTCGATTTGTGAATGCAAACTTGACCAATGCCATTTTAGAAGGGGCGTTTGCCTTTAACGCAAAATTTGAGGGAGCCACGATCGAGGGAGCCGACTTTACAGGGGTTGACTTTCGAGCCGATGCTCAAAAGCTTCTCTGCAAGTCTGCCAGCGGAACGAACCCTGTGACAGGACGCGAGACGCGAGACACCCTTGACTGCGATTAGAAAAAGGCTACTCATTCATAGTCTTGTAAGTTGCGACTGCTGACGGTGAGATTCGATTGAGATAGCGGAAGATCCAATATTTGAAAATCGTGTCTAAAATCACGGGGAACGTGGCAATAAACAGAAAGATAAAATCGTGACTGGCAGGAAGCCCAAAATGCTTTGCGACTCCTTCTAGTAAAACCTCCCACCCGTGGGGCGAGTGAAACCCTACAAATATATCTGTAAATAAAATAATGATGAATGCCTTGGCACTATCGCTCAAGCCATAGACAATTTCATCCATAAAAGATTTGAGAACTGCAATCTCTCGCTTGGCTCTGACCAGCACGGTCGTAAACGCGATCGTTGCCAAAATGTCGGCAATCCAGTTCTTAATTGCATCTGCACTTTGGTAAGCAAATGTCTCAGCAATCTCTCCAGCTTTTGCTTTTACTTTAGCTTCAATTTCTTCACCAATGATCGGAGCGCGCCCGATCGTTTCACCAATTAAGTTTTCAAACTTGAGCCGTTCTTCATATCGCTGTAGTTCTGTAAGAGCCTCTTCTGCCATTTCAGAATTGATAAAGATACTCCCTTGGTTTTCAGCTTTAAACCGTTCAGAAATCACTGCCCCAAAAGTAAAATTGTTGGACAGCAAGATATTTCTAGAAACCTGCTGAATGAGCAGCGGGACTAAGATCAAAATCAAGATGAATCTTAACGCAAAAACCGTCTTGACTTTAGAGCTACGGAAGGTTTGAACAACTTCTTGTTCAGATTTTGGGTCTAGATCTCGCTTGAGACGGTTTAAAGTTCCTAAAATAGATCGAGGCAATAAACCTGTTTTATCGGATACCGTTTCAAAATCAGCAGTGCGATCGGGGCTAGGTGAATAGGAAGCCGCATTAATCTGGTCAGTATTAACGCTTACCGCTCCGTTACCGTTATTTTCAACTGGAACCAACGCCGTTGAAGAGATCGTCAACAGATTTTCTGTATGATATCTGGCTAACACTTCATCGATAAATCTGAGCTTCTCTAACATAATGGCGGGTCTATCTTTCGCCGTTGACACGAATCGAGAAGACCCAAATTCTGAAGTTTCGATCGTTCTTAAGGGGCGATCAGACACATCAGGATTCGTGAGATTCAACGTCGATCGGCTGAGTTTAAATTCTGCAAGCCCGATGCGAACAATCTTGAGATATTTCTTCAGATCCGTTTCAAAAAAAGCGAATACATTCGGACTCATCTTGGTTGATTCAGGAGCAACCTTTTTGCTGTCGAAGTGTTCATCCTCGATCGCTTTAATTTTTAATGCAGCGTCATACGCGTGATCTAAGGCACGATCGGGGGTTTCTAGATACCACCGTTCAGCGCGGTTCAAATAGCCCTTAAATCTTGAAAAGATTGATGTTTTCATAGCGCAAACTTAAAATCGCTTTCCCTCGGCTGTAGTGATTTGACCCTGGCTGGTCAGACACAGGATCTGACGATCGCCACAACAATTTATTGTAAGACTGCTTTTTGTAAAGATCTACGATAGAGAGAGTCTTGGCATCTACGAATGTGAGCGTCAAACGTTGGAGTGCTAAGTATCCTAACAAATTCATCTAGGGCTAATTTGTGCTTTCACAATCTATTTGGATCATTGGTGCAACTCGCAGCGGCAAAACGACGCGATTAGTCCGTCAGTTTTGCGATTGGGTTCGCCCTGCGATCGAGTCAAAATCGACTCAGACAGATGCCCGTGTGCTCGTGCTGTCGGCGATCGGAGACAACCGCCTCGATTTAGTCGATCGCTTAACGGCAGCGACTCAAGGCAAGTGTCCTTTTAGAGCAACGACCCCTTTGGGGTTTTTTGAAGATGAGGTGATGCTGTTCTGGTCGCTGCTGATTCAAAACTTGGGGCTAAAAGCACAGTTTCCGGTGAGACTTCGCCCCGAAAACGAGCAAGAACTCGCGACTCGTCTGTGGAGAGTCGAACTAGATGACGCGATCGGGCGATCGGGCATCTCAGAAGCGCGACTCGTGCGACGAATTCTAGATTTGATGCAGTTGGCAACCTTGAGCGGGATGACGATCGATGACATTCCAGCGCTTCTAGAGCAGGGCTTGCCCAGGCAAACCGACGGAGAGGGAAGCGAACTGCCTTTGCCTTACGAAACGGTTTGTGAGATGCTCCAGCGCTGGCGTACCTGGTGTCTGCAACGGGGATTGTTGACCTATAGCCTGATCGCCGAGCTGTATGGGCGCTATTTGCTGACTGACCCAACTTATCAGCAACACTTGACGCAGCGCTATCGGGCAGTCTTAGCTGATGATGTCGATGAATATCCGGCGATCGTGCGTCATTTGTTTGAGGTTTTGCTCGATCGCGGCGTGGTTGGAGCCTTTAGCTTTAACCCAGATGGAGCCGTGCGACAAGGGTTAGGAGCCGACCCCGGCTATTTGCAAGGATTGGCTCTGCGGTGTCAGCAGGAAATTTTGAGCGATCGCCCCGCCCCTTGTCTAGCCAATGATTTGAGTGAGTCGATCGTCGAGTTAGTCACCGATCCCATTTTCTTCGCCACGCTCCCGGAATCTGTCCAAGCGATTCAAACGACGACTCAGGCACAACTCCTTCGGCAAACGGGAGATGTGATTATCAAAGCCATTCAGTCAGGACAGGTTGAGCCGAGAGAGATTGCCCTGATTGGTCCGGGTATCGATCCGATCTCTCGCTATGCCCTTGCCGCCATTCTCACCCGCCGAGGGATTCCGGTCGAAACGCTCAATGATCAGCGTCCTTTGGCGAGTAGCCCCATTATTCGAGCGCTGTTGACTCTTCTCACGCTTGTCTACCCAGGGTTAGGGCGACTGGTCGATCGAGACACGATCGCTGAAATGCTCGTCGTCTTAAGCCAGAAATCGAGGATTCAAATTCCCTCCGATCGTGACCCCAACGAGCCTCCACTCACGCTTCACGCTTCACCCTTCCTGATTGATCCGGTTCGCGCCGGACTGATTGCCGATCACTGTTTTGAGCCTCACCCCGATCGTCCCTGCTTGCTGCCTGCCGCAACGTTTCCGCGCTGGGATCGGCTGGGATATCAAACCACCAAAGCCTATGAGGAGATTGTCCAGTGGGTAGACGGGCAGCGATCGCAGTTATCGCAGCGATTGATTGCGAGTCCGGTCGTGTTGCTCGATCGAGCCATCCAGCGATTCTTTTTAGGCGGAAGTCATTTGCCGTTTGACCAACTCGCCGCTTTGAGAGAACTGATTGAAACCGCCCAGCACTATTGGGAGGTGGATGCTCGACTGAAACAGATCGACAAAACTGATGCGCCTCCTTCGATGACGGTGAACCGATTTGTCCAACTGCTCAGACAAGGGACGGTGACTGCCAATCCGTTTCCGGTTAGACCGATCGGACCGTCGAGCAATGCCGTCACCTTAGCCACCGTGTTTCAATATCGATCGAGTCGGCGTTCTCATCGCTGGCAGTTTTGGCTAGATGCCGGGTCAACTCGCTGGCTGAGTGGCGTAGACTCGCTGTTTGCGGCTCCTTTATTTTTGCAAGACTGGTCAGGCAAAACCTGGACAGCCGACGATACGCAAACTTCAAACGAGCAGCGCTTGAGACGAATTTTGCTCGATCTACTCGGTCGCGCCGAAGAACGAGTGTTTCTCTGCTACGGCGACTTAGCCACCAATGGACAGGAACAAACTGGAATTTTGACGACGTTGGTGAATGCAGCGATTCCGATCGGGCTGCCCTCGCTAGAAGAGACCCCAACTGAACCGTCGCTCACCTAATCGATCGCCGCCAACAACTGCGCCTCAATCTCTCGCGGATACAGCAGCCAAACTTTTTGTACGGGCTGAGTCAGGGTTTTGACGAGCGGTGATAGCTCACTGATTTCCTGTAAACCCGTAGATGTTTGCAGATTGATGCCTCGCTGATAGAGCGTATAGCCTCGATTGATAAAGGTTCTCAGCCCTGCATAATAGCGAGGGACAAATCCGGCTTCTGTTAATAAGTAGTGAACTTTGTCGAGAAGCATTTGGCGATCGCTCTCTCCTAAATGACTGACATCCAAGGCTTTGAGCAAGTCTCGATCTAAAAAACGCCGACACAAATCAGCGAGAATGGGGTCGGAACCACGTTGCCAACGCTGTAAATGATAGACAAACACACCATCGTCGGCAGACAAATATTGCTCTAAAGTGAGCCGATTACAGTCTTCACTCAACCAGGCAGTAACGGTTTCATCGGCGATTAACTGTCCAGCCTGAAGCTGAGTGCGAGCACGATCGAAGGCTTGATTTAACACCCAAGTCGCCGCAATATTTTTGGGGTGATTATAAATCTGGGCATACATAAAATAGCGAACGATCAGGTAATGCTCGATCGCGGCGATTCCCTTTTGTGCAACGACTAACTGCTGACTCACGGGGTCATATCTCAGCGCCATGAGAATGCGATCGAGGTCAATCTTGCCGTAAGATGCCCCGGTGAAGTAACTATCGCGCATCAAATAATCGAGGCGATCGCAGTCAAGCTGACTCGACACCAACTGCGACACTAGCGGCACCGGATATTTTTTTAAGTAAGTTTGTTCAATCTGACCCAACAGATCTGGATGAAAGCGATCGAGCAATTCACAAATCGGCTGATATTCTCGCAAGATCCGCCGAGTCCAGTGTTCATGGTCACAGCCAAACACTTCTTCAGCCGTGTGGCTAAACGCGCCATGCCCAACGTCGTGCAGCAGCGCAGCACACAGCACCACGGGTCGATGAACTTGTAGCTGAGGATAAGACTTGGCAAGGCGATCGAACGCTCGCCGAGCCACCGCCATTACGCCCAGTGAATGCGTGAACCGTGAACCCTCTGCCCCGTGAAATGTCAGACTCGCTGGACCCAACTGCCGAATTCGTCGCAATCTCTGAAACGCAGATGTGTCAATCAAGCGAATCAGCAGCGCTTCGGTCGAGTCGCTGCTGTTGAGAGCGATCGCACCATGCAGAGGATCGTGATAAGTTCGCTCAGAGTTGGGCAGCAAAAGAATGAACAGTAAAGGACAGTTCGAGGGCTTCCGATCTAACTCGCGCCTGCAACCAACGCATCGGATGCGATCGCGTCGATCGCCGCTTGATATTGGCGATCGCTCGGCGTTCCAATCTGGTCGAGGGTGATCGGGTCAAGAGGAACCACTTGATCTGGGACAATTCCTAATTTGTTGATATCTTTGTGGCTCGGAGTTTCATATTTGGCAACGGTGACAGCCAGTCCCGCCCCATCTGACAGGTCAAACAGAGACTGAATCAACCCCTTGCCAAAGGTTTTCTCGCCCAGAATAATCGCCCGTCCGTTGTCTTTCAAGGCACCTGCTAAAATCTCGCTGGCGCTGGCAGTGCCCTGATTCACCAAGACGACGAGGGGATCTTTAGTCAGAGCATCTCCCATCGCTTCAAAGCTGCCCATCGTGCCTTGGCGGTTTACGGTGTAGACGATCGTGCCTTCATCAACCCACAGCTTCGCGATGTCTATCCCCGCTTGCAGCAACCCACCGGGATTGTTTCGCAAATCTAGAATATAGCTGTCGGCTCCCTGGTTTTCGAGTCGAGCGATCGCGTGAGCCATCTCAGCCGTCGCGTTGGCGTTAAACTGACTCAGCCGCAAGTAGGCAATTTTTTTGCCGTTCGATTGAGGACGCAACTCGGCATAGACGGGGTTTAACTCAATGCGATCGCGAACCAGATCAATTTCTAAGACTTTTTCCCCTGCTCGCTCAATGGTTAGCGTAACTCGACTGCCCATTTGACCTCGCATCCGTTCAGCCGCATCATCCAGTGATAGCCCTACGGTCGAGACTCCATCAATCATCAAAATGCTGTCTGCGGGTCGAATGCCCGACTTGGCAGCAGGAGATCCTTCAACAGGCGCAATCACCCTCAGCCGCTTCGTCTCTGGATCTAAAGAAATCTGTAACCCTACCCCCGTCAGTTCTCCAGACGTGCTGGTTTGCAGGCTGCGATATTGGTCGGGCTTGAGCAACCGGGTAAACGGGTCATCTAACCCCGCTATCATCTGCTGAATCGCGGTGTAGCTTGCCTCACGATTCGGCAACGGTTGTTTGAGATACTTCTCTCGAATCGCCCACCAATTTTGATGGTTAAAACTGGAATCGACATAAGAGCGATCGACAATTCGCCAAACTTCATTGACCAGCCGTTGCTCTTCAGTCAGAGCGTGGGCAGAAGGAGCCAAAACGCTCCAGGTGACTGCGATCGCCAACACAAACCCGGACAGTGAACGAACCCAAGAAAATCGTCTTTCCATAGTGATAGATCCTAACTGGAAATGTCCTTAAATTCCCACGCACTCAAAAAATGTGGACTCTGCTGGTCAAATTTTTCAAAAATAAAACTTTTCTTTACAAATAGTTAAACGCGATCAGCCACTGCAAGTAAACCCTAAAAGCAGCCAAACTTTGATGAATTGCCGCTTCCCAGACTGCTATCGACCATTGGGCTGTGTTACATTTTTTATGAACAGCAATCATTGTTAGGAACGCTTGCTCTATGGCAAATGTGTACGACTGGTTTGAGGAGCGCCTCGAAATCCAGGCGCTAGCCGAGGACGTAACCAGCAAATACGTGCCGCCTCATGTCAATATCTTCTACTGCTTGGGTGGAATTACGTTAACTTGCTTCCTGATCCAGTTTGCGACTGGGTTTGCGATGACTTTTTATTACAAACCAACTGTCGCTGAGGCATTTTCCTCAGTGCAGTATTTGATGAACGACGTTAACTTCGGTTGGCTAATTCGTTCCGTCCATCGCTGGTCTGCCAGCATGATGGTGCTGATGATGATTTTGCACACCTTCCGCGTCTATCTGACGGGTGGCTTTAAAAAGCCCCGCGAGTTGACCTGGGTCACGGGTGTAATTTTAGCGGTGATTACCGTTTCCTTTGGGGTGACGGGTTATTCTCTGCCTTGGGATCAGGTGGGCTATTGGGCAGTCAAAATCGTCTCAGGCGTGCCTGAAGCGATTCCTGTCGTGGGCACCTTGATTGCTGATTTGCTGCGCGGTGGCGCGAGTGTGGGTCAATCGACTCTAACTCGTTACTACAGTGCTCATACGTTTGTGTTGCCCTGGCTGATCGCCGTGTTCATGCTGGCGCACTTCTTGATGATTCGCAAACAGGGTATCTCTGGTCCCTTGTAGTCGATTTTAAGGTTCAGATTTTGGATGATGAATTCAAAATCGCGAATCCGAAATTTGTTTGCTGTTTCCTTATCTGCTGATTTCCCTCTTAAGGAGAGCCTTTTTCAACTATGGCAACTGTTAAGAAGCCGGATCTAAGCGATCCTCAATTGCGTGCCAAGTTGGCGAAAGGTATGGGTCACAACTATTACGGTGAACCTGCCTGGCCCAACGACTTACTTTACATTTTCCCAGTGGTGATTTTGGGAACGATCGCTCTTTGCGTCGGTTTAGCCGTGCTTGACCCCGCCTCGATCGGCGAACCCGCTAACCCCTTTGCAACCCCTCTAGAAATCTTGCCAGAGTGGTATCTCTACCCTGTGTTCAACATCCTTCGAGTTGCACCCAACAAACTGCTGGGTGTTATTCTAATGGGTTCTGTACCCTTAGGTTTGCTGATTGTTCCATTCATTGAAAATGTGAACAAGTTTCAAAACCCGTTCCGTCGTCCGGTTGCTACCACAGTTTTTCTGTTTGGTACGGCTGTAACTCTGTGGTTGGGAATTGGAGCCGCCTTTCCAGTGAGCCAAGCGCTGACTTTGGGTCTGTTCTGAAAAGATTTTGGGCTTTAAACTTGGTGTCTGCGATTCTCCCGAGTAATTTTGGGGCTTGGTAGGCACCACTTTTTGTAGGCTATTAAAATTACGACGTTAGCCAGTGTCCTGGAGAGTAATCTCTCGCTCAAACCATTTAAGCTCAAGAGCAGCTTTCGCCTCACGAATCCGCGAGTGATCATTCAGGTGCTGTCAGATTTGACGGAGGCTGATGGCACGAATACGTTTAGGCTCTATCAGACGATTCCAACCTTTCAAGAGTACACTCTGATCAACCCAGCTAAAGTTGAAACTGACCCCTTCTTCAAAACTGGAGCCAAGCGCTGGTTGCCGTACGAATATGATCACGAAGATGCTGAATTGTCTCTAAAAACAAAATTCTTTTTGAAGAGATACTAGAAGGTCAGCAGTTTCAAACTTACTCTAAACTTGACACCTACTCTAAATTTTGATTCCATGTCACCCCGCCTTTCGCTGATCACTTCAGGGCTAAAAATGCTGACGTTTCACGGAGTGGCAGTGAGTGATGGACAGTTAATTGTTGCTACTCTAGAAGGTGATTTGCTCAAGATTAGTCTAGATGGAACTGTGACGAAATGGGTAAGTCTGGTTCGCTATGGCATTCCAGCCGGAGTGGTGAACCTGCAGGGCACGATCGCGGTCACGCTCTCAGCCCAAGAGTCAGGGCATTTCTTGATGCAGGTGTCGCCAGAGGGAAAAATTACCGAGACCGCAGACTTATCCCAGTTAGCAGGAGAGTTTGGTGCCCCCTTTGGGATTGCGGCTCATGGGGGCTACTATCCTTACTATTTAGTAGCGATCGTGACCGATGTGACGGGTTCAGGAGGACTGATCGTGCGGGTCACGCCGTCTGGAAAAGTTTCTCAGCTAGTCCAGCTACCCAGTTCACCATTTGGCATTGCGGCGGCTGGCGATCGCATCTTTGTGACACAAGAAGATGGAAATATTTTGCAAATTTCGCCGACGGGTCAAGTGGAGCCGATCGCAAATCTAATTGAGGCTGGGTTAGGAATACCGTTAGCAATTACTCATTCAATTCCTGATTCTCAAGGCGCTTGCTTGGTGACTACGAGTATGGGCTGGTTAGTCCAAATTCTTTCAGACGGCACGCTGTCTCCGCTGGT
>Ga0209512_1002250_pt1 | contig 21133 bp, 23 predicted proteins | sample frozenSSSSmetaG_FD_184142 | JGI IMG/M metagenome (GOLD analysis project Ga0209512, IMG submission 184142) | Glacier valley bacterial and archeal communities from Borup Fiord, Nunavut, Canada, to study Microbial Dark Matter (Phase II) -... | ecosystem: Environmental > Aquatic > Freshwater > Ice >...
GCGGATCAATCTGTGTATGAGAAAAGCTTATGGTTATCGCAGCTTTGACCTGCTACAAACCTCTCTCTATCACACACTTGGAGATCTACCCGAACCAAAGTTCACCCACAGATTTTGCTGAAGAGCCGCCAATCTTGGCATCGAAGAAGTCTCTTTTATGCGCTGGCTGGCGATTAACCGCCGCCCAGTAAGTCGTTTGTTTTACGAACAGATCCAAGATAGCTTTTTGGATCCCAAGTCGCTTAGAAAGGTGTTGATTGAGCGATTCTTGATCGAAGCTGGCGGGGTGGGTGACCTTATGCATCCGCTGGCTCGGGAAATTTCCGTAACGCGCCTTCGCGACGATCCACATGAATGGAAACGCGCGCACAGCTGTGCCGGGAATTATCATCTTGAACTGTTTCGGAAGCTGCCCAAGGCCACTGCTGGAGAAAGCGTCGCCTCATTCGTAGAGCTCAGGCACCATTTGTTTGAAGCCGGACGGATAGCTGAACTTTCCACCGTATGTGAGAAGATGGCGACGTTCGTTCTTTCCCGGATTCCAGGGCCCACACAGTCGAAGACGCCCCGAAGCACTGAGATTCTTGAGGAACATATTGTTTTGATCCAAGCGCTTCCGGAAGAGCGGCGGTCCAAAGGTTTGGAGTATCACCTTGCTCTTTGCTTGCGCGAGCGAAATGGCGTTGGCGACTTTCAGTCCGCCCTGACTCACGCTCGCAAGGCAGTGGGGCGTAAAGCATACTACGCGGTCTGGCTTCTGTTGGCAGATCTGGAGTATCTTTTAAATGGAGTAGAAGCAATGCTGCGCGTCGCGCAAAGAGCACTTGAGAATCTTGGAGCGGGTTCCAATTCATTCGCGGTATACCACCATTGCGCTGATCTGCTCGATAAGGACGGCCTAACTTCTGAAGCTGTTTCCTTTCTTGAGCGCGGAATAGGCACACCCGGCGTGGAAGGCAAAGCCTCGTTGTTGGCGCTTTGCGCTCGTTTGCTGGAAAAGCTTGGAGAGGGCAAGAAGGCCGTGGAGTTGCTGAGCAAAGCTTGCGGAGGTGGAGTAATGAAAGAAGCAGGGATAATTTATGCACACGGGGCGTCACTCCTCATTGAACAAGGTCAAGCCAATGATGCAATCGAATTGCTTGACCAAGGGATTGCCCCGAAGGCAATGACGAAGTTATTTTCCTTATACCTGATGAAGGCGGATGCACTTGTTGCAATCGGGAAAGACGATATGGCGGTGCAAGCCCTTCTCACGGGCATCGCTGATAAACGTGTGATCGATCCCGTCCGGCTTTTCAGGAAGTGTGCCGAACTCTATGCTGAACATGGTCGAATCAATGAGGCAATAGAAATACTGCGCGAAGGAGTCTGTGCAAAAGCGATTAAAGATCCGGCTCCCCTTTACCATTCAACTGCCGCCATTCTCGAAAGGATTGGAAAGTATGAAGTTGGTGCAAAATTGCTAAACGAGGGCCTCGAAATGCCTTTGTTGCGCAATGACCCGACGATGTATCTGGCGTGTGCGAGAATGTATTTCCGAAGTCAGGAACTGGAAAAGGCATCAGAAGTCCTAGAGCGAGGATTGCGGCAGCCGAAGCTGAGGGAACGGAATCAGTTAGTCATCAAGCTAGCTGAGATGGTCACGAGAAGGGGGCAGAGCCGCAAAGCGATAGAACTTCTTCAAGACGTAATAGCAAACGGGTCAGATCCGAGGCATCTTGGGGAAATCTACCGTTATTGTGCGGAGTTGCTCGCGAACGAAGGTGACCTAAACAGAGCCGAGGTGATCCTTGAATCCGGAATCAGAGCAGCGGCAATGACAGATAAGGGCATGCTTGTTCAAGCGAAGGCGAAGATCCTAGTGAAGCAGCATCGACAAAACGAGGCGGTCAGTTTGCTTCGTGATGCAATAGGTTGGCCCGGTATCGCTGGAGTGGTGATGCTTTATCAGACGGGTGCGAGAATCTTGGCAAAGAGCGGCAGGACTGATGAAGCAGTGAACATGCTTCGCTCCGCGTTCGAAGACAAAAAAATCGGCAATTTGCCTTCCCTGTATGCGCTATCTGGCGAGATTCTGGCGTCGGGGGGCCGCGTGCCTGAAGCAATTGAAATTTTATTGAAGGGAATCTCGGAGTTTCCGAAGGATCAATCAATCAAGGCGCTTCATACGAAGCTGACCCAAAAGCGGCGAGTGTGACCCGTGATTTATCCGACAACCTCGCATCATACAAGTAATTGCGTTTTGGAGGGCAGGGTATGGCTGGACGACGATCAGGAGGAGAAGCTGCGGAAAGTGCTGGGCCAGCGCAATCACTGATCACCCGGGAGGACCGGCTGGACGCGGTGGCGAAGGACATCGTCCATCATTTCCTCAACCGCGGCTATCAGGGCAAGGCGATGGTCGTTTCCATCGACAAGCTGACGACGCTGCGGATGTATGAAAAAGTCCGCGCCGAGTGGGAGGCAGAAAAGGCCCGCGTGTTGAATGCGTTGGAAGGGATGGCGGGCGGTCATCCCGATTTCAAGACGCTGCATGCGCGCTTGGTCAATCTTCAGGAGACGGACATGGCCGTGGTCGTCTCACCGGGGAAAAATGAGATTTCCGAGATGAAGGAAAAGGGCTTCGACATCCTGCCGCACCGCGAGCGGATGGTGAAGGAGGATCTGGAGGAGAAGTTCAAGAATCCCGCCGATCCCTTCGGCCTCGTCTTCGTCTGCGCGATGTGGCTCACGGGCTTCGATGCGCCGAGTTGCTCCACGCTCTACCTCGATAAGCCGATGCGCGGCCACACACTAATGCGATTCCTGATTAGAGAATTGAACCACGGATGAACACGGATAGACACGGATTTCAGAAACTTGAGGAAATTTCCGGCTCCGGCCGGGTGAACGCATTGCCCTCTATTTCTCTCTGATGATCTGCGTTCATCCGCGTCCATCTGTGGTTCTCTTTTCATCTTCAGGGTAGGACGGTTCCTGACGAGCTGCACATCAAGCCGGGAGCGGCGGCGAAGACGACCGACCTGAGCAAGATCGACTTCGAGGTGCTGATGCGGAAGTTCGAGAAGACGCCGAACAAGAACATCGAAGCCCAGCAACTCCGCGCCTTGATCGAACGGAAGCTGGACAACCTAAGCCGCCTGCACGCGAGCCGCTACGATTTCCTCGACCGGTTCCAGAAGATGATCGAGGGGTATAACAGTGGAGCCCTGAGCATTGAGGAGTTGTTCGCGGAACTGGTGACGCTGACCAAAGACCTGAGTGTGGAGGAGCAACGCCATTTGCGTGAGAATGTCGGCGAGGAAGGATTGGCGGTATTCGACATCCTAACACGACCCGGCCCGGATCTCACGCCGCAGGGAATCGAGGCGATTAATAAATATCCGATGTTCGATTTCCTTGATGGATGAGCTGAAATCCGCTGTTTTGCGGGGATTTCTGCTAGCTGTTCGTTCCTCAAAGCATCGGTTACCGTCACCGGTGCCAGATAATTCGGAAAGATGAGGGATGATTCGAACAGACGCTTGAGCGAGGTGAGTGGAGCTGCCATAGAGGTTCTTGGTGAGCTGGGGCCGGGTGCTCTTGGAAGGGTGGTTGCGGCGAGACGCAGCAACCACAGTCCGTCGCCACCGTGAGAGCGCTCGGAAACCAGCGATTTCAAAATGAGCTGGCCCTGTCTTGGTGAGCTTGGCGTCTTGGCTGTGGAAAACCTATTTCTTCCGGGTTTTGCCAAGAACTTTCCCTGTGTAGAGACCTTGGTTTTTCGGCTCGGTTATTTTCCGAGATTTCCGGCGCGGGTGATCAGGCTGCTGACCTGCTGCTTGAAGCCGGGACTGTCGATAGAACTCAGGAGAGATGCGGCGACGGAGTAGAGGAGCAGGACGGCGATCAACATCACAATCCAGTAGGCGAGTGCGATGGCGTAGCCGGGACCATCGAGCTTTTTGTGATAGGCATAACCGGCAGGGCAGGCGAGGCAGCGGTAGCCGACCCAAAGATTGAGGAATGGGGCGAGAAGCGCGAGGCACCAGAGGCGGCTCATGCCGAGATTGGCGAGGCGCTTCCATCCGAACCAGACGAGCACTAGCAGCGGCACGTAGGTGGCGAACGGCAGCAAGCGGTTGGTCATGACTTCTCCGAACATTTGGATGATCGTGGGGCTGGCGGCACCGAGGGCATACTGCCAGACGAAGGGGAAAATCAGGGAGGCGACGAGCAGGTTCCTGCGGCGTGCGCCGGGCCAAAGCCCTTTGATAACGACCGGAGTCCGGGGGATCGGTTGGGTTTTCGGCGCGGCGGGGGCGGCGAAGGAATCCTGAGGTTTCGCCAGGACGCTGCTGCGCTCGAACAAGCCGTCGATCTGGCCGGCGGGCTTCCAGGCGTCCATTTCCTGACGCCAGACCATGTCGAGACGGGGATCCAGGTGGGAACTCGCAGCGAGGGTTCTGAGTTCGTCGAAACTCACCGGGCCGAGGCGGTCGCCCTCGCAGGTGTAGAACCAGCAGTTTTTAGCGGATACTTTCGAGGAACTCCGCTTCTTCGGCGGTTCCACCTCGGCCGGAGCAGTCAGGCTTTCGGTGGCTTTTGGTTTTTCCTCTATCGGCGGGGGGGGGGTCTCGGTCTTGGATTTCCCGACTCTGGCGAGGACGCGGATTTTGGCGTTTTCGAGGGCTTTCGCCCTCAGTTCCTTGCGGGCTTTCGCTTTTGCCAGGGCGGTGGTTTTCGCTTCCTCGGCGGCGCGGGTCCGGATCTCGGCCCGTTCTTTTGCCGCAGCGGCGACTTTTTCTTCCTGCGCTGCCAGGGCTTCGATTTCCGCCATGTCTTGGGCTTCCTCCGCTTTGAGATTGGCGGCGACTGCCAGCTTGGTCGTTTCGGCGGCTTTGGCTTCCGCAGCCACCTTGAGTTGGGTTTCTTCCTGGGTTTTCGCTTCGGCGGCGAACCTCAGTTTGGTCTCGTCCTCGGCTTTCGCCTCGGCGGCAGTGCGGAGTTTGGTTTCCGCTTCGGCCTTGGCTTCGGCGGCGGCGCGGAGCCTTGATTCTTTTACGGCTCTGGCTTCGGCAGCTTGGGTTTCGGAGGCGGCCTTGAGATGTATCTCGGCTTCGGCTTTGGTTCTCGCTTCCTGCTCGAATTGCGCCCGTTCCTTGGCGGCCGCGGCGATTTTTGCTTCCTCTGCGGCTTTGGCCTCGGCATCGCTGCGGAGTTTTTCCTCGCGGGAGGCTTTGGCTTCGGCGATTTCGCGGAGTTTCACCTCGGCGGCGGCTTTTGATTCTGCGGCCTGCAGTTTTGCTTCTGCCTCTGCGGTCGCTTTCGCCTGTTCTTCGGCTTTGGCCCTGGCCACGGCTTCCGCTTCGGCTCTGGCTTCCTGAGCGTCTTTCGCCTCGGTTTCAGCGCGGACTTTGGCTTGTTGGGCGGCGTTCGCTTCGGCGGCCTTGGCGTCGGCAGTGGCTTTAAATTCGGCTTCGACCCGGAGTTTTTCCTCGCGGGCGGCTTTGGCTTCGGCGATTTCGCGGAGCTTTACTTCGGCAGCGGCTTTTGCCTCGGCTGCCTTGAGTTTGGTCTCGGCCTCGGCAGCGGCTTTCGCGTGTTCCTCCGCCTTGGCCGTGGCGGCAGTTTTGGCTTCTTGGGCTGCCTTGGCTTCGGCTTCTGCGCGGGCTTTGGCCTCCTGAGCCGCCCGCGCTTCCGCCAATTCACGAAGCCTGGCTTCGGCGGCGGTTTTGGCTTCGGCGGCTTTGAGCTTTGCTTCCGCCTCGGCCGCAGTCCTCGCCTGCTCCTCGGCTCGCGCTTGCGCGCGGGCAGCGGCGGCGGTCCGGGCTTCTTCCGCCGCTTTGGCTTCGGCGGCAGCGCGGAGCATGGTTTCCTCGGCGGCTTTGGCTTCGGCAGCGGTGCGGAGCCTTGCTTCTTCGGCGGCTCTGGCTTCCGCGAGGGTCTTGGCCGTTTCGGCAGCGGCGATGAATTTGGCGTCCGCCTCGGCCTTGATTCTCGCTGCTTCTTCCGCTTTCGCACGGGCGCTGGCGAAGGCGGCGATTTTTGCCTCCTCCACTGCCTTGGCCTCGGCGGCGGTGCGCAGTCTGGCTTCCTCGGTGGCTTTTGCTTCTGCTGCGGCAAGGCGGCGGGTTTGTTCGGCGGCCTTGGCTTCCGCAGCAGCTCTCGCTTCCTCTGCTGCTTTGAGTTTTTCCTCGGCTTCGGCTTTGGCGATCGCGATTTCCCTGAGTTTTGCCTGTTCAGCGAGCTTGTTTCCGGCATCCGCAATGCGTCCGGCTTCCTGCTCGGCCCTGACCTGCTCCCTTTCCTCCGCAGCGATCCTGGCGTCCCTCGTGTCCTTGTCTCTCAGATCGTTTTCGGCTCTTGTGGCGGCGGCGATTCTGGCTTCATCAGCGGCCTGTGTCTCGGCGGCGGCCTTGGATAGGGGGGGGATTTCCGATTTCTGTTCGACAAATGCAGCGGTGGACTGGGTGGGCTGGATTGTTTGGGTAATGGGCGGTTCGCACAGTTTGCGGACCTCATAAACCGGTTTCCAGCCGTCCATGCCTTCGGCCCAAACCAGCCTGACGGGAGGCTCCAGCGACAGATCCGAGATTTTTTCCTTCATCTCGGCCAAGGTCACCGGCCCGAGTTGCACCTCATTTTGCATATAGAACCACTGGTTCGCTCCGGCTGCTTCGATGCGGGCTTCCTCCTCAGCGATGGCCTTGGCTCTCGCTTCCGCTCTGGCCTTTGCTCTGATCCTGGCTTCGGCTTCCTGCACTTCATCCTGTGCCTTGATCCTCGCTCTCGATGCGGATTTTGCCTCGGCGGCGATCAAGGCTTCTTCGATGACCTGCCTTGCCTCCTCCTCCAACCGGACAGTCGATTCGGCTTTTTTGCCGGCGGCTGATTTGAGATTGGAGTTTTGCATGGCTGGAAATGGGTGGGTTCCTCGCGATTTACTGCGGGGAACCGGACTGGGCGGAACAGGAAAACACCTCCCCCGGGGATCGTCCGAAGCGAAGTGGTTCGGGCGGGTGAGTTTGGCGTTCCATGCGTGCCGGGAAATCCCGGATGGAAGACAAGATGCCTGAAAGTTAAGGAAAACGAAACTAGTTTGAGGGCTCAAAAACGGCCAGTTGGGCCCAAAAACGGCCATAGATCAACGAATCGGGCAGTCGGGTGTCAACCTGGCGTGCGCCGGGTCAAAGGCTTGGTCCTCACTGTGAATTCGTGCGGTGATCGAAATTTCCGATTGAACAACACCAGCATCTGGCGGTGACATACAGGGATGAAAATGCATTTCCGACGGCTGATCGTGGCAAGTTTGTTCGCCGCCTGCATCGCGTCCGGTGTCGGCTGTTATCCGGTCTATCCTCCGGGCGGCTACAATTCCGCCTACAATCAGGATTCGAAGGGCTCCGTGCCTCAGGAACCTGCGCCGCCAGGTCCGCCCGTCCGCTACGCGGTGGATCCGGGCCTGGCCATCGCCGGGGTGGCGGCGGCGGGGATTCTCGGGTATGCGATCGGAAACCACCATGGTTACCACGATCATTACTACGGCCCGGGCTATTACCGGCCGGCTCCCTATGGCGGGGGATATTACGGACCGCGCTACTACCGCTGAAATCCACGCTGGATCAACCGTTCCATTCCGCTAACATCCGCTCATGGAGATGATTTCAGTGCGTTGCAACCACTGCGGTGCGCCGTTGAGTGTCGGCGGACAAACGCGGTTTGTGACTTGTCAGTTCTGCAACAGCCAGTTGGAAATCAAGCGCAGCGAGTCGGCCGTGTTCACGGAGGAGGTCGCCCGTATCGCGGACAACACGGAAAAGATGGCCGGCAGCTTGGACGCGATCCGCCTGCAGAACGAGATCGAGCAACTCGACCGTGAGTGGAGCCTGCAGAAGGAAACCTACGCCTCGGGCGGGCGCGGCAAGGGACCGCAGACCACCGGGCAGGCGTTGTTCGGGATGGGGTTCGCGGTGTTTTTCGCCATCGTCTGTTTCAGCATGGCTGGCTTCGCCGGCTCGATGGGAGGTCCCGGCGGCATTTTCTCCTTGGTTCCCGTCGGCATGGGGATCTTCGCGCTCGTCGGCGGGATGATGGGACTGGTGAAATCGCAGGGCGTGCAATCGTCACGTGGGGACTATCAGCAGCGCCGCGACGCGTTGATCCGGAAACTGGACTCGCTGGACCGCGGGTGAACCTAACGGAACCATCAGTGGCCACCGCTGATGAACGCCGCTTCCTCGTCTTGCGAATGAATCAACAACAGCGCGTGCGCTCCCTGCGCCGCTGCGGCGGATTTCAGCATGCCGCGGATGGCGGATGCGGTCTGTCCTTCCCTGCCGATCAACATCGCCACATCCCGCTTCACCAGGACCAGGCGGAAACGCAGCACGCCGGGAGCGATTTCCTGCACCTTGATCCGCGCATGGTTCGGTTCGTCGATCAGATTCACGACCACGTATTGCAGGAAATCTTTCAACCGGACCGACAGTGCCTGCATTTCCTGCGAGCCCAACTGTTTTTCTAACGGTGACTCCGCTTCAGCCGCCGGGGCCAAGGCGCTTCGAAAATCCCAGTCCATCACCTTGAAGTCAGCAGTGCGTCTGACCAGACCGACGACATCGACCTCTTGGCGGGCGAGTCGGTTCACCACCGGAAGCACCGTCCGGAAATCCCAGTCCATCACCCGGATGTTCCCCAGTTGTTTGAGCGAACGGGAGATTTCCAGCTCCCTCAGGTCCTTGTTCAGGAGTTCCATGAAATCGTAATCCGTGACCTGGATTTCTCCCAGCTCCTTGAGCGAACTGGCCAGTTTGGAAATTCGGGATGGCATGAGATGTGTCGGGGTTGGGTTGCAAACGCGTCGGAGCCTGCCCGCACGCGTGATCTGTGCGGCATGGTGCTCCGGAAGCGGGCGTTTGGCAAACCAATCGACGTGTTTCAGCTCCTCAAGTGCGCCAAACCGGCACCCCACGTCGGATTGAAAAACCGCTCTTTTCATTTCCTCGACACCGTTGCCAGAGATTCATAGGTTACCGTTCACTCGCTTGTGAAACCTTCTTCTTTTTCCCGTCCCACGTTCCGCGAGGCTCTCCTAGCAGAGTCGCCGCTTCAGATTGCCGGAACGATTAATGCTTACGCGGCGTTGCTTGCAGAGCATGCGGGATTTCGTGCGCTCTATCTTTCCGGAGCCGGTGTTGCCAATCATTCCTACGGCATTCCTGACACGGGGCTGACGGAGCTTGAAGACGTGCTCATCGACGTCCGGCGGATTTGCGGCCGCGTGCCGTTGCCTTTGTTAGTGGATATCGACACCGGCTGGGATGATCCCGAGATGACTGTTCGCGAAATGTCCGCTGCGGGTGCTGCTGCCGTGCATATCGAGGACCAGGTGCCAGCCAAACTCTGCGGCCACCTGCCCGGCAAGCACCTGGTTTCCACCGACGAAATGGTGGTGCGGGTCCGGGCTGCGGTGTCCGGTAAACCGGATGCAAATTTCTCCATCATGGCCCGCACCGATGCCGCAGCCGTCGAAGGTTTGTCCGCCGCCATTGACCGGGCCCAGGCATATGTGGCGGCGGGAGCTGACCTAATTTTCGCCGAGGCCCTGCGTTCGCTGGATGATATCCAAACCTTCACGCGCGAGGTGAAAGTGCCGGTGCTGGTCAATCTCACGGAATTCGGCGTGACGCCCTATTTCACGCTCGATCAAATGCGAGCTGCCGGGGTCGCCATGGTCCTCTATCCGCTCTCCGCCTCGCGCGCCGCCGCCGCCGCCTCGCTGGAGGTCTATCAAACGATCCGCCGGGATGGCACTCAGCAGGACATGCTTGGACGGATGCAGACACGAGCGGAGCTCTATGAAATGTTAGGCTATCAACCGCCGAAATAGCACGCCATGTCCGACGAACCCAAGGCCAAGAAATCCATCGCGCTCTCCGGAGTCGTGGCAGGAAACACGAGCATCTGCACCGTTGGTCACACGGGTGGGGATCTGCAATACCGGGGTTACGACATCGCCGGACTCGCCGATCAGGCGACCTTCGAAGAGATTGCCCACCTGCTGGTTCACGAACGCCTGCCCAATCGCACCGAGCTCGCCACCTATGGCGCAAAGCTGGCGAAACTCCGCGGTCTGCCTGACGCGCTGAAAGCCGTGCTGGAAAAAATCACGGCGGAGACCCATCCGATGGACGTCCTGCGCACCGGCTGTTCGATGCTCGGCACCCTCGAGCCCGAGCACTTGCCCTCTTCCGGAGCGAACCCGTCGTCGGCTGCTGGGGCCCGTGAAATCGCCGACCGGCTTCTCGCCTGCCTGCCATCAATGCTCCTCTACTGGTATCACTACGCCACCTCCGGAAAACGCATCGCCGTCGAAACGGATGATACCTCGATTGCCGCCCATTTCCTCCACCTGCTGCAACAGCGCCCTGCTTCCGGCTCCCACATCAGTGCGCTCGACCGTTCGCTCATCCTGTATGCCGAGCACGAGTTCAACGCCTCCACTTTCACGGCACGTGTCATCGCCGGCACGGGCACGGATTTCCACTCCGCCGTCGTCGGTGCGATCGGTGCGCTCCGAGGTCCCAAGCACGGCGGGGCCAACGAGGTCGCCTACGAAATCCAACAGCGCTACGGATCTCCCGATGAAGCGGAAAAAGACATTCACGCCCGCCTCGCGAACAAGGAGATCGTCATCGGCTTCGGGCATCCCGTTTATACCATTAGCGATCCGCGCAACGTCCCTATCAAGGTGACTGCCGCCGAACTTTGCGCGGCGAACGGGCATCAGAATCTGTTCGAAATCGCCGCGCGGATCGAGGCCGTGATGTGGGCCGAGAAACGCATGTTCCCGAATCTCGATTGGTTCAGCGCCGTGGCATACCATGAGCTGGGGGTTCCGCCACCGATGTTCACTCCGCTGTTTGTCATGGCCCGCACCGCCAGCTGGGCCGCGCACATCATCGAGCAGCGCATCGACGGCAAGCTCATCCGCCCCGCAGCCAATTACACCGGGCCGGACCCCCGTCCTTTTCCGCCTCTCGACCAACGATAACCTCCATCTTCCGTGTCCTCTCCCATCAGCAACGTCCGCCCTCATCCCGATCCGCTGTTAGCCGAACTCGCCGACTACGTTCTCGAAACCGCCATCAACAGCGACGAGGCATTCGACACCGCCCGCTGGTGCCTCGCGGACACGCTCGCCTGCGGCATCATGGCGCTGGCCTACCCCGCCTGCACCAAGCTGCTAGGTCCTGTCGTCCCCGGCACCACCATCGCCCGCGGAGCCCGGGTTCCGGGAACCGGCTACGAACTCGATCCCGTGCAGGCGGCCTTCAACATCGGCACCATCGTCCGCTGGCTCGATTTCAACGACACCTGGCTCGCCGCCGAGTGGGGCCATCCGTCCGACAATCTTGGTGCCATCCTCGCCACCGCGGACTGGCTTTCGCGAAACGCCGGTCATTCGCCCGCCGCTTTTTCGTCACCACTCCCAGCGCGAATGCTGACGATGCGAGATGTCCTGACCGCCATGATCAAGGCTCACGAAATCCAGGGTGTGCTCGCCCTCGACAACTCGTTCAACCGAGTCGGCCTCGATCACGTGCTGCTCGTCCGCGTCGCCTCCACCGCCGTGACCGCTGCGATGTTAGGCGGCACGCGCGACCAGATCATCAACGCCATTTCGCACGCATGGCTCGACGGATCGTCATTGCGCACCTACCGCCATGCGCCCAATACCGGCTCCCGCAAATCGTGGGCCGCGGGCGATGCCACCAGCCGCGCGGTCCGACTCGCACTCATCGCCATGACGGGAGAAATGGGCTATCCTTCAGCCCTCAGCGCGACGACGTGGGGATTCCAGGATGTCTCGTTCAAGGGCAAACCTGTTACGTTAGGCCGACCGCTCGGTAGCTATGTGATGGAGCAGATCCTTTTCAAAATCTCGTTCCCCGCCGAGTTCCACGCGCAGACTGCCGTCGAGTGCGCGGTGACGCTTCATCCGTTGGTGGGCGACCGTATTGATGAAATCGAACGGATCGAGCTCACCACCCACGAGTCGGCGGTCCGCATCATCGACAAGATCGGTCCGCTCCACAATCCGGCCGACCGCGATCACTGCCTGCAATACATGACCGCCATCGGCCTGATCCACGGAGGCCTCACGGCAGACCACTACGAGGACGAGGTCGCCGCCGATCCGCGCATCGATTCGCTCCGGGCGAAAATGGTGGTTCGCGAGAATCCGGAATATTCGAAGGACTACCTTGATCCGGAAAAACGCTCGATTGCCAATGCCGTGCAGGTGTTTTTCCGCGATGGTTCGGCCACGGAGAAGATTGCGGTGGAATATCCCATCGGCCACCGGCGCAGGCGGGCAGAAGGCATTCCGATCCTCCAACAGAAAGCGCTCGCCGCATTCGCCGCGCACTTCGGTGGTGGACGGGCGGCCGGTCTGTTGGAACTCTTCTCCGACCGCGCCGCCCTCGAATCCATGCCTGTGCCGGAGTTCGTTGATCGATTTGTGAAATGAGGTCAGCTCTATCGGATCGCAAATGACGACACCTGTTGAAAGCCAGGCCTGGTCGGTCTCGCGGGCGTCCTCCACTTTCTAACGCCACTCAGCCACCTTGAACGGATTGTGGTCCGGGTTTCGTCGTGCGGCACCATTGCGAGCAGCTTGCGCGGTGGTTGCTACTAACGATCCGCTCAGCGCTCGTCGTAGAATTTCCTGACCACCCACCACGCTTTCTTGCGCTGGCCCTTGTCGGAAACAAGTCCCTTGCGGTTCCAGCCGTCCTGATTCTGCGGATGGCAGCGGGTGGGCGAGCGGAAGTCAAATAGGACCCACGAACAGGTGCCGCGCAGGTTGGGGATGTTGGCGAACATCAGGTAGTTCTTTCGATAGATCTCCTCCTGATACTCCTCGCTCCAACCATGGGCGACGATTTGAAAGGGAGTGAAGCCGCCTTCGTGGCGGCCCACCTCGGTGCTGTTCAGCCAGACCGCGGCCTGATAGCTGACTCCGGCGAAGTAGAGGAACTGGCGGTGGTCCTTGTCTTTTTTCGCGGTGAAAAAGCGCCGGTACCAGACATTTCCCTCGTAGTGTTTTAACTCGGGCGTTTGTGAATTGAAATCGCCGGGGACGGCTGTGGTCGCGAAACCGCACTTCGGGTGGATGGGTGGCAAGGTTGGAATGGGACAGTGGCTTTACCTGCCGGCGATCTGCGCTTGGGTGGAAAAGAAGGGCGGGGCACGGGTGACGGGTTGTTTCTCTGACGACGAAAACGAGAGCTGAGTTTTCAAAACTGCTCAAGGCATTCACCACCCGGATCATCGCCGCCCTTCTTGCCGGAAGATGAAACGTAGCGAAGAACCGCCGTTGCAGATTGCCACGGTTGGAGGGTGAACCCGACGTTTTTGCACCGATGGCGGTGCGCAAGGTTTCGGGGCGGTGATTGCAGTTGCGTGGGTTACGGCTTTGCCGGCGCATGGCATGGGGTTTGCGAAAGAGGGGAAGTCTTTCAATCCCGCCGCTCGGTCTCCCATGAAAATTTTTCTGAACATTTGCAGTGCTGCCAGCATCCTCGGATTGTTGACGATCGCTGCCAGCGATCTCGGGCTTCCGGTGCCCGTCGCGGTTGCGAGGAAGACAGAAGGCAGCGGGGTCCGGTTGACGGGGCGTCCGGCTCCGAAGGCGTCCTTCGCCGCGCCGGTGGTCTTCAATGCACATGCCCGCTCCAAGGTGGTGCAGTATTTCGATACCTACCGGAGCGAGCCGTTAGGACTTCCTCCCGCCTGTGCTGCGAGAATTGGGGCAGGTGGCATGCCGGCGGGATGGGGTAACCCGGGGATTGCCTCCGGCTTGATGATCCCGGAAAACGAACGCTCATTTTTGATAGAGCTGCCGGTGGAGCTTACAAGAGTGCTGGCGGTGCAGTCCGAGGTGGAGGTGCGCTACTATCTGGCGGGCACCAGTTTGGTGGCGGTGGACGCTGGCTACAAGGTGATGGATTTCGTGCCGATTCCGACGTTGAGGCCGGGTGACGGTGACGGGATCACGCGTGTGGACAAGCCGCTTCTGATCGTGCGGCGGATGGCGAGGTGAGGTGTGGCCGGGCGGGAAGCGAGGTGAGCCGTGTTAGTCCGCGGCGAGGGGTGGGATTTTAGAATGACAGCCGGATCAAATCTTTTCAAAGCACCTCATGACCACCCCTCAGTCGCTTGCATTCGGAATTCTCGGCGGAACGATGCTGTTGTTCGTCTGGGGGAGGCTGCGCTATGATCTGGTGGCGTTGCTCGCACTGCTGGCCTCGCTGGTGGCGGGGACCGTAGCGAAGGGAAAGGCGTTCTCGGGCTTCAGCGACGACATCGTCATCATTGTGGGCAGCGCGCTGGTGCTGAGTGCGGCGATCGCCAGGTCTGGTATCATCGAGAGCGGGCTGCGCCGGGTCAGTCCGCACGTGCGGCGGGTGCAATGCAATGGCAGCTCACGCTGCTGGTCGGATCGGTCACGTTTCTATCCGCCCTGGTGAAAAACATCGGCGCTGGCGATGCTGATGCCCGCGGCGCTGAAGATGGCGAAGAAGTCGGAGACTCCGGCGTCGGTTTTCCTAATGCCAATGTCTTTCGGTTCGCTGCTGGGAGGGCTGATCACGTTGATAGGCACATCACCTAACATCATTGTCTCACGGGCGCGGGAACAGATGACGGGTGAGCCTTTCCGGATGTTTGACTACGCGCCGGTGGGGCTGGGGCTTTCCCTGGCCGGGCTGGTGTTCCTGCATTTCGGCCACCGGCTGCTGCCGCGAGACCGGAGGGCGGTCCCGACGTTGGGCGAATCGCTGGACATCACAGCCTACACCACCGAGGCGGAGGTTTTGGAAAAATCAGCGGTGGTGGGTAGGACGGTGGCGGAGTTCACGAAGGACCATGGTGAGGAGGTGGAAATCACGGCGATCCTGCGGGGTGAGAAACGTTCGCGGGTGCCGTTGGGAAGCGCGACGCTGGAGGCGGGCGACACGCTGCTGCTCAAGGGTGACCCCGAGCAGCTCGAACAGGCGATCGTGACCGCCGGCCTGTCACTGGATGGTCAGAACCGGACGGCGGTGACGGAAACCCGGAAGGAAGACATCGGCGCGATCGAAGCGGTGATCACCGCCGATTCGTCGCTGGTGGGGCGGACGGCGGGACGCATGCTGCTGCACGAGCGCCACGGAGTGAATCTGTTGGCAATTTCGCGCTCCGACGAACGCCTGACCCAAGGGCTGCGATACACCCGGCTGCGGGCGGGCGATTCATCTGGGGAGTGTGCGCCGCGGTTTGATTCCGCTGGCGATTCTGGCGGGGGCGATGGCCTTGACCGCGATGGGGGTGGTGCATGCGGCGGAGGCGTTTTTCGGAGCTGCGGTGTTGGTGGTGGTCACGGGTGCTCTACCGATCCGCGCGGCCTATGAACATGTCGAGTGACCGATCCTCGTGATGCTCGGAGCGCTGATCCCGGTGAGTGGGGCGCTGGAGGAAAGCGGGGGAACCCAACTGATTTCCCACTGGCTGTCATCGGTGGCGGGCGGTCTGCCTCCATGGGCGGCGGTGGGGTTGATCCTGATCGCTGCGATGGCGGCCACTCCGTTTCTGAACAACGCCGCCACGGTGCTGGTGATGGCTCCCATCGCGGCGGCCTTCGCGACTGATTTACAGATGCGGCCGGACGCGTTCCTGATGGCGGTGGCGGTGGGTGCCGGCTGCGATTTCCTAACACCAATCGACCACCAATGCAACACGCTGGTGATGGGGCCGGGCGGTTACCGATTCGGAGACTATGCGAAGTTGGGGGCACCCTTGTCGCTCATCGTCATCCTGACCGGCGTGCCGCTGATCCTGTTTTTCTGGCCGGTGGGCTGAAAGATCCGTGGAAGGGGATCACTCGATGATGGTGGTGCCTTCGACGTCGATGACGAGGTCACCGGGCAGCAATTGGATCTCACGGCCGAAGGTGTCGATGGCGGTTTTCCCGACTTTGCGCGTATCCCACAGCGAGTAGCCGCCGATGAGGATGGGGCCGATGATCGGGAGCCAGCGGGACAGCGATTTACCAACGGCTTTCTGGGTGACGTGGACGCCGATTTTTCTAAGCGTCTGCTGGATGACCCGCAGGCTGGCTTCCCGGATGATGACCCGCTCGCCGACGCGGGCGACCACATCGCGGAGGACCATGGCCGCACCGTGGCGGAAAAGGCAGTAGATCATGAGCTGCCGGTTGAGCTGGGAGGTTTTTCCGAAACAGGCGGCGACATCGGCGACCATTTGTTGTTGGAACTGCCAGATCTTGATGAGATCCGGGATGACGGTGAGCATTCCTGCCGGGCCGGGCGGAATGGCGAGGGTGGCGGACATGGCTCCAGCCTTGAGGCCGGCGATGCGGACGATTTCCGCAGCGCGCTGGCGGGGATTGGAACTGACGGGTTCGGTGGAGATGGGAATGTGGGCGGCGAGATTTTCGAGTGCCCGGAACAACGGGTTTCCGCCGGGGATCACGAGTTCGCTTCCGTTGTCCTGAATTGCCATGCTCTTTCAATGGCGCGTGGAAGCGCTGAGTTCAACCGATTTCAGCGGCGGAGGGGGGATCACCGGAGGATCCAAACCAAAATATCCTTGGTTGCGGTGGAGGGTGGAATTTTGGGGGCGCTTGAAGATTGGGATCGTCTAAGGAAATCCACTAGCCGTTGACTGGGGGCTCTCCCAATGGACTGAGGTCAGGGCGAGGCTATGATTTTGTCCAATTATGAAAATGAACGCTGAACTGCCGCAAAGGCCGAGATCCTCCTCCAGGTCACTCTCGGAAAAAGACTGGGAAACTCCCGCGTTGTCCGTTTCCGCTGCTCCGACGCATCACAGCCGTTGGACCATGAAATACGACGAGCAATGGATGGAGTGGTTCGCGATGAGCCATCTCCGCAAAAGTGACTTGGGCCAGATGGATCAGGAAAAACCGCTGCCCCGGGTGTGGAATACTCCGGGCGGGTTCTGATACCGGCTTCGAGAAGCAAGGTGGCCCATGCCGCACACGGAACCGGAGCGCGGTATGAGATTTCGCGCGCCCGCGGAAGTGTGGCTTGCTCAGGAAGCCGCGCGTAGTCCGTTGCGGTTTTCCATGGTGGCGGAGGGTAGCAGGCTGAGTTTCGCCAAGGCGGCGACGATGTGGCATTTGTGCTGGTTCCGGAGGATGGGCAAAGGGTCGGCTTTGGGGGCTGCCATTTCGCCAAGCAGTTCGATGATCTTGCGGGCGAGGATGATCATCTCGTCGCGGGACAAGGAGCGTGCGATCGGGAGGGGGTGATAGGGATAGGGCGGGGAGACATCGGTGTGCCAAGCGATGTGGGTTTCACGGCTCAGCGGGAAACGGGGTGAGTAGGAGACGCCGTGATGGTCCTCAGCCTCGTCGTGGGGACTTCCATCGCGATCACCAGGACTGCTGCGGAACTCGTTGTAGGAGCAGTAGGCCCGCTCGGTGCCGGTGAAGCCGGGCAACCAGAGAAATACCTGTTCCGGCGGAAACAACTGATGGGCGGGAGTGGCCGGCAGGCGGACGGTGGATAGGGCGGGGGGAGGATTCATCGGGGCGGATGGTGGGGGAGTGGGCCACCCGGCAGGGGATGGCGTTTGTGACGGTTATGGCCGCCACAAACGCCCTTGCCCGGGTTCGAGTCCGGCAACCGGACCCGGGCACTGATGGGGGGATGTCAAGATCATGAGCCGATCCGGGCTCCCTTGTATATTGGCGAAATCCCTGCCGGTCTTTAGGGGATTTTCATAGCACACGGACGAGCCTGCCGACGGGAGGCAGGCTGCCGGGTGGCTCTCCAAGGCTGATAGAAGAACCGATCTATCGGGCGGCGACGCCGGGTTCGCGCGGGATTCTATCCGCCAGCTCGATCCAAAGGACTGCCTCGCGCATCAGCGAGGGGGCGTCTGTCAGGGCGAGCTTTGACTTGATGTTGCAGCGGTGGGCGTCCACCGTGCGCGGGCTGATGTGGAGCTGCTCTGCGATCTGGGTGTTGCTTTTCCCTCGGCCTATCAGCTCGAAGATCTCGATCTCGCGATCGCTGAGTCTTTCGATGCCGACCTGTCCCACCTTGCCGTCGTTGCGCTTGGTGGAGAGGGTGTTGAGGATGTGGTTGGAGACGTGATGGCTCAGATAGAGTCCGCCGCCGAGCACGCAGTCGATGGCGGCGTTGAGCTTTTCGGTGGCGACGCCTTTCATCAGGTAGCCTTTCGCGCCGGCGCGGATGACCCGCTCGGCGTAGAGCATCTCGTCGTGCATGGAGAAGACCAGGATGGGAATGCCGGAAATGATCGAGTTCAGATCCTTGATGAGCTCGAGTCCGTTTTTGTCGGGCAGCGAGATGTCCATCACGATCATGTCCGGTTGCAGCAGGGGAATTTCCTCGAATGCTTCGGCGGCGGTCTGAGCCTCGCCGCAGACGTGGCATCCCGGTTTTTCCTCGATCAGGCGCGCCAGACCGGCACGCAGCATGGGGTGGTCATCCACCAGAAATATCTTTTTCATGGTTTTTTTTGTTTTGAATTCGTGTGACGGGCCCGCCTGTTGCCGGTGACGGCTTCTTGCGGGGGGCTAGGATGACAGCTTCGACACCTTGATGTGGCGTGCTGTGAATCTCAAGCTTTCCTCCCATCATTTCGAGTCTTTCCCTCAGACTGAAAAGTCCGAAGCCCGAATGGGTGCTGGTCGCGTCCTCAAAACCGATGCCGTGGTCCCGGACCGCCACCCGGAGGAAATCGGAGTGCCGTGCGCTGAGTTCCACCCGGCATTGTTTGACCGTCGAGTGTTTGACCACGTTGAACAAGAGTTCCCGGACCGCGATGAAGACGAGGATCCGGAGGTCGTCATGTGGAATATCGATTCCTTTCCGTGAGGACATGCGCGTCTCTCAGCCGTGGCATGAGGCCGGGGCACGCCAGTGGGCGAGGTTCAATTCAGGCTTCTCAAAGCGCGTGCGTTTTCCGAGACTTCAGGTATGCAAGATCCCGCAGCGCCGTCCTACATTCTCCCGCTGACCGTGCTGCTCATCTGCTGCCTGGCGCTGCTGGTTTTCCTGTTGTTCATGAGTTTGCGGATCTCGTGGCGGCTGGGGTGGATCGAGCGGAAGCTGGAGCAGCAAAAGGCGGAGGTTTCAGACAGCGGGCCGACCGTCGCGGAAAGCTCGCCGGGTGGAGCGTTCGAGGCGTTTCTCGATGAGGACCCGGCGCGCCGGGAGCTGACGAAGAGCGAGCAGTTCGCCGCGTTCCGGCAGTGGCGGCATGAGAAGGGGATGAACTGGTCGAATTCCTGAATGCCTCAGCGCGTCTGCCGATAGAAAGTGATGGCGGAGATGCCGAAACCGATCGCCAGCACGATGCGGCGGACCCAGAGCTGCGGGATTTTCTGCGAGTAGTGGGAGGCCGGATCGTGCAATTTGCGCACATAAAATAGATTCTGCTGGATTCTGCCTGATTTATCAGAAATAAAAAAACCGTGAACACGGGTTTGCGGCAACAAGGAACATCTGTCCAAGGTGCCCCTGCCGCGCCCCCTGATGCCTCCTCCGCGTCCCCCCTCCCGCTGGCAACTTGCAAAAATTCCTTCGCAAGGAACAAAAAATTTCCCGCAAGCTGCAAAATTGGAGCCGCAAGCAGCAAAACTGAGCCTCCAAGCTACAAAACCGCAGCTGCGAGCAGTAAAAAAATGCCCGCAAGCTACAAAACCGGAACTGCAAGCAGCAAAACAAGCCAGCCACCCATAAAACAAACCCCGCGAGCTACAGAACGGGAACTGCAAGCCGCAAAAATACCCCCGCAAGCTCCATCACAACCTCCGCAAGCCACCAAAAAACCCTCGCAAGCTCCATTCCACCCCCGCAAGCGACAAAACAACCCCAGCTCACCTAAAAAACCACCCACCCACCCCGAAAATCCGATTCGCCATCTCTCACCACCCTTCATTTATAAATTATCACACACCATCCCCATGATTATTCGCCGCATTTTCACCTTCCCTATCGCCACCCTCTACACCGAGGCCGACCTCATCCTCACCACCGCTGAGAGCACCGGCGAAAAAACCCCTCATCGACGCCCGCCTCGAAGACGGCCACGTCGCCGCCACCCGCGCCCTCCTCAGTGAGCTCAACCCCGATGACGACTCCACCCACCTCATCCGCGGCCTCCCCGGCACCATGACCCAGGCCCAGCGCGACGCCATCCGCAAGGTCAACAAATTCAAAACCCGCGCCCGCAAATCCGCCCGCCTCGCCTTCCGCGGCCAGAGCGTGCTCCTCCATGAAACCTTCCTCATCGGCAACGACGGCCCCGCCGACATCGGCACCATGCTCCAAAATGCCGACAAGCTCCTCGCCAGTTGCTCCCACCCCGACCACGCCGCCGCCCTCAAAAAACAAGGCTGGATCGCCAAAGACAACACCGACTTCGCCACCGCCATCGCCGTTGCCAAAGACGCCTTCAAAGACAACCTCGACAAAAAAGCCGACAGCAAGGACGACACCAACGAAACTACCCAACAGGCCAACGACCTCTATCTCGGCCTCCTCGCCATCCAGAACGCCGCCAACAACGAGCACGACGAAGACGACCCCGCCAACCGCGGCATCCGCACCAAATACCGCCTCGGCCTCTTCCCCCCCACCGACCCGGAAAGCAAAACTCCCTCCACCGATACCACCACCCCTCCGGTTTCCTAAACCCCAGACCGAAGATAAAGATAATGTCTGTTATTTGGGACTGACCCCGAAGCATTTCCCGCATACCTGTCTGCGGGGAACTTAAACGACTGAAAACCAACAACCTAAAAGTACTAAAATGTCAAAATCAGACTATGTCAACCAGGGGCACGCCCCCTTCGTCGCCCAGCAAATCACGTTTATGAACAGCATCGGCAGCTACGCCGGCGTCCTCGGGCTCACCCCGGCGGAAATCGCCGCCCAGGCCGCCGATGCGAAATACGCCGCCTTCACCGTGGATTGGCAGGACGTGCTTCAGAAATCCACCAGCCAAGATCTTGAGCCAGATCATCGTTTCCCTCAATTCCTTCAAGCTCTTGAGGTCTCATCTTCTTCATCTTCCAAATCAAAAATCC
>Ga0209512_1002251_pt1 | contig 21115 bp, 10 predicted proteins | sample frozenSSSSmetaG_FD_184142 | JGI IMG/M metagenome (GOLD analysis project Ga0209512, IMG submission 184142) | Glacier valley bacterial and archeal communities from Borup Fiord, Nunavut, Canada, to study Microbial Dark Matter (Phase II) -... | ecosystem: Environmental > Aquatic > Freshwater > Ice >...
ATAAGGTGATGACGTTCAGCATCATAGAACGATTCTAAGCTGAACTCCTGAGTATTTCTGCTCATTACATAACTGGGATGCACCCCTTCGCTTGTCACTAAAAAATATTTGCGACACAACCACAATGGCAAAGTCAAATAAGGGCCAGTCTATCAATTAGCTTGCGAATTCCGGCATATTTTGGGTGCATCTGGGTGACTAGCAAGATAGTCTTTTAGCCAAGTACATCCCCGCACCAGCAGTTGGTTTAAATCTCCAGTCTGCCAGATGAAGACCTTGTAGGCACCCGCCGCCATAATATGCTGACCATCGGGGCTAAAACTAGCATCCATCAAGAAATTAGATTTATCGGGACTATTAAACTCAGCTAATTGCTGTCCTGCTAAGTTCCATATACGAGCCGTAGCATCCCCTGATGCTGTAAGAATACGCTGACCATCAGGGCTAAAACTAACACTTCTAATTTCAGCCTGATGCCCCTTGAGAATTGTGGGTTGCCTTCCAGTCAATAGATCCCACACGTAAACAATCGAGAGATCGCTTGATTGGGTCACGATGTGCCGACCATCTGGACTAAAAATACTAATCTTATTCTTACCATGAACTGCCACCCCACGCTTCAAAAAGTTGACAGCTAAACTACGCTCTACTCTCTGATAGGCATACTTCTGCTGGAAAGCATTAGTGTTAATCTTACCTCGATCTTCTTGAAATTCAGCCAACTGCTGACCCGATAAATCCCATATACGTGTGGTGGAGTCATCAGATGTCGTTGCAATCAACTGACTATCTGGGCTAAGAGTAACGCTTTTATAACTTTCCTTTTTCCCTTTAAGTTTAAATTTACCTAGTTCGCTACCCGACGATAGATCCCACATCCAGACAGTGCCATTAAATATTGTTAGAATACGCCTACCATCTGAGCTAAAACCGAGACTGCCACCTCTAATGTTATTGTAAATTTCCTCATTTACTTCAAATTTGCGTGTCTGTCCATCTTTTGATAAATCCAATACACAAATGATGTTACGATCCTGGAAGGAATAGAAGATTTGACCCTCTATGTTAAATATCTCAGTTAAGTCGCATCCCGATCCTGATGCTACAGGAATTTGAGTTGGAGGCTTTCCTGATAAGCTCCACACACCAATAGTTCTTCCATCATCGGTGACAATTTTCTGACTATCATAACTAAAACTAGCAATTCCTATACCTTCAATCTTAATTGGTTGCTGATTCTGTAAGTTCCATATAAGAACTTTTCCATCATTTTTTGACTCCTCAATGCGATGATTGTCTTGACTAAAACTGATGCTGCCATGTATCTCAATTTCAGCAAGTTTCTGTCCAGATAATTCCCATACACCTGATGTTGTAACAATAAGTTTACTATCTAGGCTGAAGCTAACAAGCTGACCTTCAAAATCGCGAAACTCTTCCCCCGAAAAATTCCACAGATGAGTAGTATTCCTATCTTTATCTTGCGTAACGATGTATTGACCATTCGGTGTGAAACTCGGATTTAAAGTCTTGCTTTGCTCCCCTTTTAGCTTGACTTCCTGTTGTCTCGAAAAATCCCAGACAATAGCAGTATTATCATTAGATGCCGTAACAAAAAAACGACTATCTGGTCTGAAACTGTTAGTGCTACTAGAAAAAGAATTATTGAACTCAGCTAGCAACTGCCCTGACAAGTCCCATATACGAGTGCCATGACTACACGACACATAAAAATTACTGACTCTAGAAGTGACAATGAACTGTCCATTGGGGCTAGGTGTGAGGTTACTAATACTGCAATCATCACTATCTTTGAAGCTAGATAGTTTTTGTCCTGACAGGTTCCACATACTCACAGTCCCATGTTGGGATGCTGTAAAAATACGTTGCTTGTCTAAGCTAAACTTAGCAATAGTAATTTGATCTCGATCCTCTTCCAATGCAAATGCTTCTCTAAGTTCAAGACCTTGCTGTTTTGACAAATCCCAAATAAGGGCGGTACCTGTCTCGGAAATTGCGAGGATATGACGACTATCTGGACGAAAACTTGGTACGGAGAACTTATTTTTATTCCGAGTGATTAGTTTAGCTTGCTGTTGCCCTGAAAGTTTCCACACATAAACAACATCATTATCATGGTTTGTGAAGATATCACCATCATCATAGGTTGTGAGAATATATTGCCCATCCGGGCTGAAACTCGCATCAGTGGTCTTTCTGTCTTTATCTTCTACTAGTTTTATTTTCTGCTGGTTAGATAAGTTCAAAACATAAACTGCACTGTCCACATAGGTTGTAGCAATGTACTGACCATCTGGACTAACGTTGGTGCTCTGGACTCCGCCTCGATCTTTAGGAAAATCGAGAATGTTTTGGAGTTGAATATTATCGAGGATTGTCTGTAATGCTAGTAAAGGGCTAGTAGTTGGATAATCTATTAGTTTTGAGATTTGATTATCCCTAAGCAGATCTTTCAGTTCCTCTCCAGTTTTAATGGATGAAATCAATGCAGAAATCGGTTGAGATTTAAACTGCTTCAGTGTTGCGGTACCTTGCCGTTCTAATCGATTTGCAGTCTGGGCTATTTGAACCTTTTTTTCTTCCCGAACTGCTTTTGCTTGTTCTTCTCGTGCGACCGCTTCTGATATTTGCTGTTTTTCCTTAGCTTGCTCCGAAGCTATTTGTGCCCGTTGTCTATCTCGATTTGCTTCTATTGCCTCGCTTTTTGCCCGACCAGCTTCTTGTTGAGAGGCAAGCGTTTTTCTTTCCGCTATCTTTGCTTTTTGGTCAAGAGTACTCACTTTTTGGTCAAGAGTGTTCGTTTCTCGTCTAAGGAAGATCACTTCCTGCTTTGCCTTATCGCGATCGCCTTCAGCTTTGGCTGCTTCTTGTTTGGCTGCATTTGCTTGCTGTTTGGCTGCCTCTACTTGCTTGAAAGAAAACAACAGAGCGAAAACAACTAAAACTAGAGCAAATAACGAACTCCATCCCAGCCGACGATTCGCTTTCTTGGTTTTTGCCTCAGCCTTCCGCCGTGCCGTTTCCAGAATGCGGTTTTCTTCCTGCACAACCCGCTGCTCGATCTCTTGGCTGGCAGTGAGAAAGCGACGATCCTCATCCCCCAGATTTTTCTCTGAAGCCCATGCCAATGCCTCCTGCAAGGCCTGTCCCCGCAACAAGCGCGATTCGTCCTGTCGGTTGGCAGCCACCCAGGCACTCAGCTCATTGCCGTAGGGGCGCAACTCCGCGAGTTTTTGCTCAAACCACGATGGGTTAAACACCTCTGCGTAAATGCGGTTATAAATGTAGAGCTTGCCCTGCTGCTTCACAACCAGTCCAGTCAGCCGTAACTCCGTCTGCTCTAGGCTTTCATCGGCTGCAACGTCTCCCTGCTGCCCGATCTGTTGACACAGACCTAACCGTCGCCCCGATTGTTGCTCTCCACCCGCGAGCAAGCGATCGCGAATCGTCCGCAAGTGTTCCGGTTGGTCTTGGGTTTCCCAGTTTTCCAGGACGCGCGATCGGACTAATTGCGCGATCGCCGCTGCTTCATCGCCTGCGCCAATGCGGTCAGGGGAGCCAAGCACCAGTTGGCAGAGTTTTTGCACGAGAAAGGGTTGTCCCCCCGTCCAGTCCAGGATGCTGCTTAATACGGCCTCCGGGCGATCGGCTTTGCCAACCAATCCTGGCAGTAGGGGTTGAACTTCTTGCAGTTGGAAGCCGTCCAGGGCGATCGCTCGGCCAATATTAAACGGTGTGCGGCTTTTGTCCTGAATCAGGTCGGAGGGGGTGGCAACGCCCAAGAGGGCAAAGGTGAGGCGCTGGTAGGCTAGTTGTTCCGTGCGCTGCTCAGAAAATGCCCGGATCAGGGCAAAGAAATCATCCTTGAAATCGAATGTGAACATGCTATCGATTTCATCAAAGAACAGCACGATCGGTTGAGTCATTTCCACCAACAGCACCGTTTCAATAAATTCCACAAAGCGTTGCAGGGGGGGTAGATCTTCCCGTTCCTGCCACCAGGGTCGGTGCTGAAATTTGATGCCCAGGCTGCTTTTCAAGCGCCCAATGATGCCCTGATACCAGCCCGCTTCGGTTAAATGGGTGCTGCCGATCTGGGTCAGTTCCACCACCCCACAGGCGATTCCCTCTGCCCGCAACCGTTGAGCCGTGCGGTTCCGTAGACTCGATTTGCCCATCTGGCGGGAGTTAAACACATAGCAAAACTCCCCCGCCTTCAGAGCAGCATAAAACTCCTCGTCTGCCTGACGCACCACGTAGCTGGGGGCATGGCTGTCCAGCCCACCCCCGACTTTGTATTCATACCCCGGCACCGATGGCGTACTCATGGCGATCGCTACCTTTTATCTTGTAAGTGGTCACGAAAATAGGAGCGATACAGATCACAACGAATCGTGGCTTGATTCCCCTGCAAGCTCACTAAGCCCATGCTTTCCAGCTTCCATGCCGATGTGGAATCCAATTCCGTCGGTTTATTCTTCATCACCACCTGCCGCAGCGCTTCCGCCAATTCAGGATACCGCTGCACATTCAGTAAGTGCCGTCGCAGGTGATCAATGTAAATGCCTGCTTCCGTGGGTGCTTCTGCCAGAAGTTGCGCCAGCGTCACCTCTTGGCGGCGCAGGTGATAGAGCGCCTTGCGAACCAGGTAAGGATGTCCCCCCACTAGGTTCACCAATTGCTCCACCGATGGCGCACCCCAAGTCAACCCATAGCGTTGCGCCAGAGACTGCACTTGAGCCGGGGTAAACTCCGGCAACTCCACATTCATCCCCACATTAAACGGCGATTGGTTAATGTTGAGGGGCACATAGGCTTCCGTAGAATGCACCACCACCAACCGCAGCTTTGCCCATAAGTCACTGGACGCATCGCCATACCGGGCAGACTCATACCAGGAACGGAGTAAGCCAAAGAAATCATCCGCCACTTCCCGGTGGGGAAAGACCAGGTCCACTTCATCTAACGCCAGGACGAGCGGGCAATCCATCTCCTCTAAAATGCACTCCTCTAAATAGGTAATGCACTTGTCCTTACTGTTGTCGCCCTTCCAGTAGTCGTCTAACTGGTTCAGGCGCTTCAGTCGCCGCCCCACTTGCTCACAGAACCAGCGCAAAAAGCCATCCAGGTCGGTAAACAGTTTGTTGTCTGCCCGCTGAAAGCTCAAGGGAATGGCTTCATAGCCCTGCTCCTTGGCGTGGTTCAGCACCCTGGCCATCAGCGAGGTTTTGCCCATCTGCCGGGGCGCTTTGATCCGAATCAATGCTCCCGGCTGCACAATTTCCCGGAAACAATCGGCTTCGATCGGCGGGCGCTCCATATACAAGCCTGAAGTTAACGGCACCGATCCCCCCGGCTCCCGGTATAGCTCTGGTTCCGCGACGTGCAAAGGGGGCTGGTCTGGACTCTCTTCCTCCGGGATCACTGGTTCAGGGGGCACCATGGGGGGCGCAACTCCAGTTTCTAACAGCGTCAGTACTTCTTGCATCAGGACAGGGGTATCTCGTGGCGATCGCCATTCCCGTTGCTGAATATTCTGCAAGTACCCCCGCAGGTCATAGTTCAAGGGCGAATTCATGGGGAAATTCACCCGGATGGGCAAGATCATCGGTCGCTGCTCAGTTCGACTGTTGCGTAATTGTTTCGCTCGACGCACTTCTTCCGTCACCATTTCGCTGACGGCGGATTGCTGAGACAGCAATAACAAGAGATAATCACATCGTTCTAATTCATCATCAATGCGCTGCGGCCAGGTTTCGCCCAGTCGAATGCTCTCCCCCGCCATAAACGCTTCATGCCCCGCTGCCGTGAGGGCATCAAAAAACTGCTGCGCCAGGTCACGATCGGGCGCTTGACTGCGATAGCTAATAAACACCCGCTTGATCGTTGCTGGAACCGGGACATCCTTTGTCGTATGGCTCTGAATCGGCTGGCGTGACCCCTGGGTGGACGGCGATCGCTTTTTCAGCTTAATCACTGGGGTAGAAGACTCTGGGATACTTTGGAGATCAATTAACCCACACCCAAGCTCAAAAGCCTCTTTATAAGTTTTGTCAAAACCAAGCGCGCGGTAAAATCCCTCGGCAAATTTGATGGCTGCCTTATCACCGATCGCCTGATTCATCCCAATCACACAGCTAATGTGTTGATGAATCGCTTTTGCCTGCTCTTCGGAATAGCAGGCATTCAAAACAACACATTCTACCTCCGCCTTAAACGCCTTAAACAGCCTTGCTAATGCCGTCGAATTAACCAGTTGCATCTGTCCCATCTCGTTTTCCAGCACCAGCCCGTGGCTCCCCCCACCATGCCCGGAGAAATGAACAATATCAGCAGGAGTGTGCTCCATCAGAATCGGCTGTAGATCATCTACTTGAACGGCCCAACGAGTGATGATCTCAAATTGGTCACGCTTTCGAGAGCGATCCAAAGCCTTCTGAATTTTCGACACCTCTTCACCCAAGCGGAGTTGGTCGGTATTTTTGGGGTTTGCAGTCAGAATTAAGATCTTTTTCACGGCAACATCTACTCTAGAGAGGGGGGCTAATCACTAGACACGCATGACTACCGCTATGTCCTGGCTGATCACGGACTGCAAAACCTCAGCTTGCTAGCCACATTAGCATTATCGCTTTATTTATTAGCCGTATACAAATTGGTACAAGCTGGTAATGTCTTAGACGTGTTGTTTGGGTCTAGATGGATAGTCCAATGACACCATCGTGCATCACAATTGACTTAGAGAAGCAAATCGTTTTTCGCGCTAATCGCTTAATTCGAGTTCGCAATGTTAAATGCTTCCGCTCGATCTGCTGCGTGTTCCGTTTTCCAACCGTGTGAAACGGTATTGATGCTCCTATAGATGTCAAGCAGTTGCCCTGCCCCAAGAGGCGGGGAATCTACCCTTGATGAGATTGATTGTGAAATAGGTTTTGATGGTTCAGAAGGTTGATTCTCTTGTGACGCGGCGATCGCGCTTTCGACTTTCTCAGAATCGGAGGTTTAAGATAGAGGTAACGTTCCTGGTCAGCGGCTGCCGAGATCTTTGAAACTCCACAAATAGCCTGGGTCAATTCGCTGCACCAGGAACCTTATGCCGCGCCAACATCAATCACTCCTTCTACTTTTTGAGTCAAGCTGCACCAAGCTCTTGAAGTTGTTTTTCAGCATCTTGATGTCGCTTTGAATTTTTAGTCAATTCAAGTGTTTTTTTGAAATCAGCGATCGCCTTCTGCCGATCACCCAATGCTCGATAAACAAGTCCTCGATGGTAGTAGGCATAGTCAGCATCTGGCTTCAGTTTCAGTGCCTGATTGTAGTCAGCAATCGCCCGACTGTATTCTCGTTTACCTGCGTAAGCAAAACCCCGACTATCGTAATAACTTGCTTCATCAGGCTGAAGCTTGAGCGCTTGATTGAGATCGGTGATCGCTCGATCGCAATCCCCTTTTTGAGCATAAGTCCAGCCACGACTGTTGTAAGATCCAGCATGACTCGGTTCTAGTTTGATTGCCTGGGTGTAATCAGCAATGGCGTGATCGTAATTTCCTTGCTCTCGATAGCTTCTACCACGACTGCGATAAGCATCTGCCAAGTTTGGTTGAAGCTTGATTGCCTGATCAAAGTCAGCAATGGCATGATCAAAATCATCCTGTTTAGCATAGACTTCGCCCCGCATAGAATGGAAGAGTTCCGAATCAGGCTGGAGTTGAATGGCTCGGTTGAGGTCACTTAGGGCGCGATCGTAGTCGTCTTTGAAAAAGTAACCACTGCCGCGCTTTGCATAGGCTAGAGCAAAATCAGGTCGAAGTTGAATGACTCGGTTAAGGTCTGCAAGGGCGCGATCGTAGTCCTGCTGAATATAGTAAACTGCTGAACGGTTGAAATAGGCATCTGTGAAATTCGGCTGGAGTTGAATCGCTTGATTGAAATCGGCAAGAGCGCGACTATAATCGCCTTTGGAAAAATAGGCAAAGCCCCGATTAACGTAGACAACGTAATCGCTTAGCTCAGTAACGAGAAAGGTCGCAATAGGGATTGTCCGATCTTTTGAATCAAAAGGGTTCAGTTGACTGCCATTTGAGCGGTCTGAGGCAGCTTTCTCGTCTTTTGGGATGAGTTTTATAGTTTGGCTGAAATCAGAGATTGCCCCATCATAGTTGCCCGTCGCTGCATAAACGACTCCTCGGTTATTGAATGCAAGAGCCAGGTCCGGCTTCAGTTTGATTGCCTGGTTCGCGTCAGCCAGAGCATGGATGTAATCATTTTTGACCATGTAGAGTAACACTCGATTTGCGTATGCCTCAGCAAGGGTAGGCTGGAGTTTAATGGTCTGATTAAAGTCAGCCAAGGTGAGACCGTATTCGCCTTTTAGCAAGTACCCACTCCCCCGGTAAAAATAAATCAGGCTCTGGTTTAAGCTGGACGACGCTTCTGTTTTCTGGTTGAGTGCGTCGCTAAAACGGGCGATCGCACCTTCCCAATCTCCGGCTGCACGCCGCACCATTCCCAGAGTAAACAGACTCAAATAGCTCATCTCGTTTGACAGACGAGTTTGGAGGGCAAAGCTTTTGAGGTCGGCGACCGCAGCTTGTTGAACATTTCCTCGGGCAGTTTGCCCCAGTTTAGGCAAATCTTTTGGTGGACGCAGAACTTCAAAATGGACACTCAGCGGCACAACTTCGCCCAGATTGCGATACCAGCCCCAGATGACGATCGTGGCTTTGCGCTTCTCTCCCTCAGTCTTGGCAACCTTGCTGCCCTCTTGCTCAGTAATCGGCTTTTTGAGGGCTTGAATCTCAACGTCAGCGTACTTCTCAGTTGCCTGCCGCAGTTGACCAATGATCGTCTCCGTTACACCCTGAGTTTTGGCATCAGGACTGTCAAACTCGGCAACTAGAACAATGACGTTTTTAGCCGGAAGGCTTTGGACATAGAACCAGCTTGACACCCCAACGACACTAAGAGTGGGGATCAAAATCAGCCCAGCGATCGCGGATCGACGAATCCGTTTCCGATGTCGTTCGGTTTTTGCCTGAGCGTTCACCTGCTGCTCAGACAGGGGCGAAAATGCCGAATACCCTTTATCCTGTCGCTCTGGTTGCCAGAACCGAGCGTAGTAGAGGCAAACACTCAATAGCAGCAAGATGGCAACCGTCAGTGAAATCAGCGTAATCAGCCCAGCATCTTTGTCGGCAAATAGTTTAACAAAGCCATAAACGCCGGAAATGAACGAGATGACTGCCAGAATCGGGACGCTCATCTGGTTCAAGAAGGCTCTCAAGCTATTATTAGAACCATTGCGATCGTTCATGGGCTAGTGGCGTGCCAATTTTGAGTGGACAGATAAAGGATTGCTTGAGGTCGTTTACGAGTTTTTGATTTGGGTTAGGCTGCGATCGTTGAAATAGCGGAAATGATCAAGCTTGTCAGTCGCAGAAGTTGTGTGGGTTGCTGGTATCAAGACGGGTGCATCCCAGTCTTGAAAGTCTCAATTTGAGAACGTGTCTTGAAAGCTCGTTTTCTCAAGGGCTACAAGTCTGAGTAATAGTACTTATTGCAAAAGTGGGATGCACCCTATCAAGACAACCTGTGAGGTGGGCGATCACCGCCTGTGAGGGTCTCTCTCATTGCCGCAATCGCCCTTCAGCATTCCCTCCATCTCGCCACCCGCAATGAAAATGATTCTGCTGAAACAGGCGTTGAGATCGTAAATCCGCGGCTTGGTTAAGTACGATCGCTCCTCTCTCCCATAGGGTGCGTTGCCGTCAAGCAAACGATCGCACTTGTCCCATTGATCTCTCTGCCTAGAAAAGCACTCAGCATTAAGCGTTCTCTAAGAGAGATTGATTTAGTCTAATAAAATAGTGCGTTTGCTTTGTAGCAATTCATCCTACACGATCAGAAATTCTACTAGATAGTCCAGGTTGTTTTCCCGGTTGTTCAATTAGGTTAGGGCTGTTCAGCAAACTCTTTGGCAGTAGGTTCTTTGGCAGGCTGCTGATTCAACTGATGGCGTAGAGTTGAAATTGCTTCATACACCTGCTTCCGTAACCGATTGATGCCGCCCAACGGCTGATGCTCTGGTAAAGCGTGCCAGGGATTGTAGGAGAGGTTTTCATCCAGTTGCCGCCGTTCGGAGGTGTCAAATGCTTGCTGAGGAATCTTGATGGTCGCCACTTTGACAAACGGGGATTCTGACTCTTTCCATTCAATCGTGGCATCTTCGATCGGCATTGTCACCGGGTTGGTTTGCACTTGCACCAAAAAGTCGAAGTAGGCATCCTGTTCACTCAGACGTTTGATCAGTGCCTCGCGCAGAAAGTTATCAGGCGGGTTGATTGGTAGAGTTGCAGGTTCTGATGAGTGGTGAGTAATCGGTTGGGTTGAGAACTTGACGGCGTGCGGTCCCAGTTTGTAAGGGAGTGTGCTCCAGTATTGCTCTTGCAGCAGATCAGTTGCCACCAGCTTTTTCAGCGCTTTAACGATCGCCGCTTGCTGGGGATGGGAAATGAGATACTTTAAGAACAAAACCAGGAGTTTCAAAGGTGGAAATGGCGGCACATCCTTAACGGCTCGCACAGCTTGACTAAATTTCAGCGCATCCTGAGCATCCTTGAGAAAAAACACTGGATAATTGAGCAAAATGAAATCTTGCGTTTCAGTGTGTTTGTCAGGTTTTAACAGCTTTTCACCTTCGACTCCCAGGAGCTTGATTGCCATGCCTCGGGCATCACCTTTTGCATCTGCTTGAGGTGAGGATGAACCACTGGAGAAGCGAATCCAGGCGGGATAAGTGTGGGGACTACTAAAAATGCCGTGCTGTAAAGAGTCAGGAACCGCTTCAACAATAAATTCAGCTTTGAGGCAACCGTGACTCTTAGGATGTTGCTCACGCAGAGTCTGGTTAGGCTTCTGATCTAACAGCTCGATAGAAAGCTTAACCATTTCTTGAACGGTAGCCGCTTCTTCTGGAGGTGCATATTCTTGCGCGATCGCTAAATTATTCGATGGGGTAGCCATTGTTTTGTACACTCGCAATATTTGCGTTTGCTTGGTGGCAACGTGCTCTACACGATCAGCGCTCTCACTTCGTTATAGTGAGCGCACCCAATTTGTGAGCGAGCCTGCGCTGTTGCTACCTGCAATTGCGGCTCGAACAGAGTATGGGGTGTTCTGTGTAGTGGAAGCACGAACTGCCTCTCTAACTGATGTGATTCGTCGTCCGCTCGGCGGCATCTTTGGCGCATAGCCGTTGATGCGGAAGAAACAGTAGATATGTTTATCATTTTCTAAAATGTCTTCGACATAGCGGTTGATGTGAACCTCACCATCGGTTGCAGTGACGTTGAATTCATACCGCACTTCACGTTGTGCTTTATTTGGGTCGTAAATGAAAAGCTTGACATCTTGACCGCTCTTCTCGTAAGCGTATGCCAGTACTTGATGGTTGCCACCGATATCCAAATTGTCTGTCTGAATCAATCCGAGAGGCGAGAGTTTACCCGCATCAATGTCCTGCTGAATCTGGGGCCACGCTTCCCGATATGTGATCCACGATCGTCCTCTGGTTAAGCCTACTGTCTGGATTACTCCTTCATCTCCGTTTGGGTAATGAGGCGATGAGTAGCCGAGAAAGCGATGTCCTTCGCCGCCCACATCGAAGCTATCCCACAACCGATCTCGGATAAATTCAAACAAACCATCGTTGCGAGAATTAGGAGAAGTTGTCTGTTCTGGTGGCAGCAGATGGAAAGCGTAGTAATCCATCACAGCGTAGACCATACCGCCACATAGCCCCGCATCAGCGTGCGTGATCGGTGCCCAATTTTCGTCTATCACTCTGCCAATCCCAAGTTCGCCCAAAGGTCCAGGCAGTGAATCAAACAGCTTGTTCCATAAAAAACCGAGTGAGATAACGGGCAGTTCACCGTCCCACTTATTGGTAAACGCGAAACCACGCCCATGCGGATGAAAGTTCAGAACGCTGCGACGAGCGGTACGGCGTAGGCGAATCTCAAGTTCTGCTTCGTGTCCTTGTCCACCCGAATGAGAAACCTCCCAATCTGGCGGTGCCCAAATATGGAAAGTGTTGCCGTACTGAGACTCTATCAATGGGCTATCCCAATGAATATAGAGTTCACCGCCGCTATTGGGAGCAACAATGTTGTAGCGGACTCTACCTTCTGTGCCCGTAATCGGCTGGTTGATTGGAACGATGTTTCCTTCACCTTGAAAGCCCTTTTGTTCCCCTGGTTGAATGACTGACGGCGGAGTCCAATCGGGGGTGTAATCGCCATGCACAATTTCGTCACTGGAAAAGGTCAGCGTCGCATCCGATTCATTACGGATGAACACTTTCATTCTGATACGGCTCATAGGTTCTTTCTCCAGCGTGTCATTGCAATGCGATTAAAATCGGAATCAGTCCTTGTCCTTCTTCGAGCGATCGCAAGGCTTTGCCAATCACTGCTCCAAAAGCCTTGAATGGATCATCGGTCTTCATTGCGTGACCGGGCGTAGGAGAGGTCGTTAACAGATCGCCCACTTCGATCGCTCCATAACTTGCATCCACTTTGCAATAGACCTTACCCAGTAGCGCGATCGGCATTCGGTTACGAGAAGATTCTTGCTTATCCAGCACAATTCCCGGCTTAAAGTTACCTGCGCCAGAAATGACACCTGCGACTCTCTTGTCGTAAGCGCGATCGCTCTCTCGCAAAGCTCCTTCAGAGTCGATCACCATGACAGTTCCTGGTTCTATTTTCACTAAACCCGCAATATCGAAATCTTCAGCGCAGTCAGCATTGGCAAGCACAATATCGTCACCAACAGTGAGTTTTTTGGATACCCAAACATTGCCATCAAAAAAGCCTGCAAACCCTGCGTTGCCTTCCTTCTTCCCAAAAATGGCAAATCCAGATCCCTCTGAATTGAGGTTGTAGGCAGCGATCGCGGCTATATTAGAGCTTGTTTCCGCATGAATGGCTTCATTGCTCGTGCTGTAAGCGGCTAAACCAACACCATCTTTACTGACTGCTTTTACCCCACAGCCAGCACCCTTGTGCTCACCCCAAACACCAGCCGGTCCATTTTCTAAGCCAGCCGTTTCGCCATAGACCCCAATCCAAGTTTTACTAACGCCTACGACACCGGAGCCAACTGCCTCTCCGTAGACCCCAAATCCACCAGTCGTACTTTCGCTAAACCCTGCAACACCGTGCCAAGTTTTGCTTGTGCCCCATACGCCGACCGCATCACTCTGTCCAAATACTCCTGGTCCAGCCTGTGGAGTATGGTTTTCACTAATTCCAACCACCGCTCCATGTCCAGGAGCGTAAGTTACACCGCGTAAACCGTTAAACAGAGTGCTTTCTCCATAGATTCCTCCGTTGTAGTTTTCTGGACCAGAAGGTGTAGTTGTTCTGACAATAATTGGGTCATTTTGATAGGAAGGCATGAATTTCTCCGTAGTTGAATAACAAGTTGGGATAATCTTCGGTTGGAAATAATCTGAAACTCGACAAGTAGCGAGCGAAATTACAGTTTCTTTGCAGTCACTTTTACTATCCGCCCTTCAGGATCGAACCGCTCAACCTGAAACAGGACGTTACCAGATGGTTCTACAAACTCTGCTTTCGTCCCAGTCGTAGTTGGGATAATGATTTTTCCAAGGATAGCTGGCGTAGGTCCTATGTCCTTGCCGGGTCCAATGCGGCGAATAAACAGGAAAGCATTGCTCAGCCCCTGATTCCAACCAGTTGGCTTGGCATATTCCAGGTAATAATCCCAACTAGGTTCAGCGTTCCTATTGGTGAGTTTTATACCCAGATTCGCGCGAGCGCCAGGATCGCTAGTCTGTGCCAGTGGCAAAGTGATTCCATTAGGCAGCGACAACCACGCTCCATCATCGGAGAAAACTCTCCGGCTATACATCCATTCACGCTGGATTAAATGGGGAAGGCAAACGGCAGGACCGAAGTTAACATTCCAGACCGGATGCATAAAAAGAGGAGTTTGACTCATGATGCAGCAAGGATCGGCATAATGCGTCTGGAAATCTGCGCTCACATCGTGTTGCATGCCAAAGCCATGACCCATCTCATGCGCGGTAATGTCGCCTACATGTGGCGGGGTCAATGTCACCTTACCTCTCCCATCAGCACTGCCGTCGATCCAGAACGGACTCCACTCTGGGGTTCTCCAGTCTGCGCCCGCAGGAGCACCATCTTTAGACCAATTCTGCGTGTACACCGCTATTTGACTGTGGAACCCGTTTAAGGGATCATCCCCCTTGCTTTGTACCGCACGGATGGCGGCATCGACAAGCCCTGATCGCCCTGGTCCAGACGGTGGACCTCCTGCCGCTTTATCTCTGGGAATGTCGATCTCTAACCATCCAAACACGCGGCTACCACTAATATCAATTGCCCCCAGTGAAACGTCTTGCCAATACTCGACCAGACCGCCCGTTCCTGGTGTGAATATCTCACGATAGAATTTCTCAATCGGTTCCTCCAGAGCGGGATCGGGAGAAGATCCCTTAAAGCGGCAGAGAATAACCGCCCAAGGAAGGTTCTTTGTTGTCCCCTCTAACATTTTTGCTATGAGCGCACGCGTAGAGCCAAAAGGCGAGGGTTGAAATTGTTGTTGAAGGTTTCCGATACTTATGCTTCCGTCGGAAACTGTCATTCCGCGTTCACGTTGACGCTCGATCGCTTGTCGTAAGGTTCCCATATAATTTATCCTTCTATTGCAACGCGATCAAAATTGGAATCAACCCTCGATCGTCGGCTAGCGGACGCAGCGCCTTACCAATAATTGTGCCAAGCGCTTTGAAGGGGTCGTCAACTCGCATGGCATGACCTGGGGTTGGCGAAGTTGTCAGTAAGTCGCCCACCTCGATCTCTCCATACTGTGCATCCACTTTGCAATAGACCTTACCCAACAGTGCGATCGGCATTCGGTTGCTAGAAGATTCTTGCTTATCCAGCACAATTCCCGGCTTGTAATTCCCTGCGCCAGAAATGACACCTGCAACTCGCTTGTCGTAAGCACGATCGCTCTCTCGCAAGGCTCCTTCAGAATCAATCACCATCACGGTTCCTGGTTCTACCTTCGCTAAACCTGCAATATCAAAATCTTCTGCACAATCAGCGTTCTTTAAGCGAATGTCACCTGTAACTTCTACGTCACCCTCGAAGAATGCCGCAAGACGACCACCATTGCCATAAATCCCTATGCCGGATTTACTCGTACCTAGCACACCAGCTCCTGCGCCTTCCGTTTGACCCCAGACTCCATTGCCGTTTGCACTAATCCCAACAACACCCTCGCAATTAGTAGCCGTGGCCCAACCCTCTACGCCTCTTCCTTCGTCAGAATCCCCTCGAATTCCAGCAGACTTTTTACTGTGAGCATAAACCCCGTAAGCAGTTTCGCTACTACCGACCACGCCTCGACCATTAACGCTTTCACCGAGAAGCCCAAACCCATCTTGAGTATGTCCCCACACTCCTCGACCATGCTCGCTGTAGCCAATGACTCCGTTGCCCTTTCCCGCTCTGTCCCTGCCATATACGCCGGTTCCTGCCTCGACAGTTACACCCTCACCCAGTACACCCGCTTGATTGGGATCATCCGACTGACCAATTAAATTATCCGCCATTTTAAATCTCCTTCAGATTTGAAAACTGTAGATTGATTGATCCGTCACGTCGTCATTTATATGACGACGTTGAACTAAAGTCAGAGAGTCAGAGTATCGTTTGATAGCTGCCCAACACACTTCTCCTCTTCAACGTATGAGACCTAACCTGGTCTTGGAATTACCCTCAAGGGTACTATTGGACAACTTTGAGATCATTTCCTTTTGATCGAATTTGCTTTAACGATAAGTTAGAGCTACTGATGAATCAATTCGTCATTTGACCCATGCGATCGTGAAGCGATCGTTACAGTCAGGTTGAGCAGAAGATCTACGTCTAGAAGATCATCCAGCCTGATGAAATGGTGTGTTTGCTTTGTAGTAACTCACCCTACCCGAGCGGAGATCGTGCTACATCGCATTGCTATCTTTATCTCTTGTTGAATCATTGACAGATCGCCGATGAACAGCTAGCGAACCCCGAAAGTAACGTTGCCGATCGGTGCCACAAGCCGAATCCGCTTGTTACGCTGAAAGAATGGCTTCTCGGTTGTCCAGCCAGGCATGATTTTTATCACTCCTCCGTCAGCCACAGCGGCGGCAGCAGCAGTAATGGTGTTGAAAGGACGGTAAAAATCTCCTTCGCTTGGTCCTTTCCAGCCGAAATCAACCCAAACTTCGTGATTAGAACCAGCTTCTTCAATTTCCCCGGTCTCGGAAGTTCGTCTTGGGTGCCATTGGTCGGCCATATCCAGCGTAATTTTCGCATCGAGGAAGTGATTGGTGATCTCTACGACTCCCTCCTCCAGGCTGTTCATGACTGTGCCACGAAGAAATTGATCGGTGGCAAAACCAGCATCCTCCAGGCTGTTCTTAGGCGCTTCCGTACCATATTCGATGCTCAGTATTCTTGCACCATCATAAGTAACGTCGTCCCCCTCACCATTTTTCCAGATTACAAAGTGCAGGCGATTGCCATTCTCCGTTATATATTCAGCTTCCACGTTACTTCTGAGACCGCGTTCGCTCAACTGTTTGTTCCTTTCCCAGACGTTGCTCTTGAACTGTTCGAATGTGAGATCGGGGTGCAGCCAAGTGTCGAATGCTTCCAGCACAGTAAAGTCCCCGTCTCGCAAAAGCGCGAGGTAAAATCCAGGGCGACCATCGTCTCCTCGTTTGTTCACAAAGTCAAACTTACCTCGGCGCTGGGGGACAATGGCTTGCAAACACCAGTCCGGTAAATGCACCTTATGTCCGCAGGCAAAATCAGGAGCCACACCGTAATTAAGCATCTTACCTGGGCTATCTGAGAAGCTTGAGAATTGAATCAAATCTCTCGCGTTATTTTGGGTGCCGGGACCTGCGCTGCTCCCCGTTGGAAGGAATGATGTGGTCACAGCTACGCCTAGCTGTTGAGACTGATCGCCTACTACTACTCCCAAAAAAGTTGGATCAATGGCATAGGTAGCCGGACTTCCGCCGGCCGTGATTAAGTAGCTCGGTGAACCTGCGTAGATTTCATGATTGTCACAATTGCGCCCGGTTACATCTACGTCGTCCAGAGGGACGCGATGAAGCCTCTGGAAAAAGCGCCGGTGCAAGTCATTTACGAACAGGTCATGAATGGAGGGCGGAAGCCGATAGTCGCTGAGCGCATCCACAATCGCCTCATTTCCATTCCCCCCGTTTGTCGCAATACTCCAATCGTGAAGGCGGTCACCCGACTTGGTCTCGTAAGCTCTAGTGTTCCCAGCAAGGATCGCAAAGCGTTGCGTCATGGGATCAGCGCCCAAGGTCGTTTCTAGGAGTCCGACTTTCATGTAACCTTCCTCATCCCGCGCCACATTTTTTGTTTCATTCCTACGCCGAAAGGGAACCATGCGCCGCAGATCATTGCTGGAGACCACAATGTGTGCCGAGATGTAGTCCAACACCATTCGCGCACCCAGACGGACTTCGTGGTCATAGGCGTAGCTGCATAAATTGAGCAGCGCTGAGCGCGTTTCGTTTTGGTAGTTTTTGGCATTGTATTCCGAGAAGTCGTCTCTCAAGATGTTGCGTAGCAAGCTAAGCATTAACTCGGTGCAAGTGGGCGTGTCTTCAGAGCTGTTTCTCCGGTTATCGTGACTTGGATCATGATCGCGCTGATAGAGCAGTTGGTTGGTGAGATAGCGCGCTGTATGAATCGTCAGGATATGATTCTCAGTTTCCCCTATTCTTTTCACCTTAATATGAACGTCCAGGAGATCACCGATCACAGGAACAGGAACTTCCATGAATCCCGCTCTGCTCCAATCGTTCGGCGCACCGCTGCTCGTAAATATGTCATCTTGATTGGGGCGACGAATTCGGCCCCTTGCCAGTAAACCCCTGATTAACTGTTCTTGGGCATCGAGAGAAAGCTCATCGTAATAACGATACGCGATCTGTAAAAGATGCATCTGCGACATGTCGTAATTTCCTTCTTCGTGTTTGCCGAAGAGGTCGCTTACGTCGATAGTGCCGTCCACACCCGGTCCAAAGCTGCCGCACCATCCTGGATTCGCGGCGAGGATAGCTTCAGACACCATTGGTCGTAAGCCATCTGCGTGAACGTCTGGAAAGAAATCCGCATAGGCTAGTGCGGCAAGACATTTGGCTGTGGGGATAAAAATCGTCGGCGCTTTATCACCATAATCTTTTTCTTCCAAAAGCTCTGTTTCTGGGTTGCCTGAGGGAAAAACCCGTACCCCATTTCCAATTCCGGTAGCGGCACTGACCGCTGCTGCTGCGCGGGCATCAAAAAGGCGAACGGCTTCAGCGACCGTATTGAGTTCACCGTAAGGCGGCAAGTGAACGTTTGTAAGGTCAATGTTAGTCGTGTCGCTGGCTATAATCCTTGCATCAAAGTGCGCGGGCATGGACCTGCGGTAATAGGGATGGGTACTGCCCCCAACGGGTTGCGCCTCATCCGCGAGCGTATTCATCTTTAACAGAAGCGAGCTTACTGAACCAGGCTGAATCGGCTGGAACCGTTGGTTCAAATCTTTGACGCTGACAATACCGCGGGGTGGTAATATCCAGCGATCACGTAGACGTTTCACAGCCTGCATTAATGTCGGCATATTGTCCTCTATTGCAACGCGATCAAAATTGGAACCAGTCCTTGTCCTGCTTCTAAAGGTCGCAAAGCCTTGCCAATCACTGCTCCAAAAGCTTTGAGTGGATCATCTGTTTTCATCGCATGACCGGGCGTAGGAGATGTCGTTAACAAGTCGCCTACTTTGATCGCTCCATACTGCGCGTCCACCTTACAGAAGACTTTACCCATCAGCGCGATCGGCTGCCTGTTGCCCGGTGTCTGCCGCTTATCCAACACGATGCCCGGTTTGTAGTCGCCCGCGCCAGAAATAACGCCCGCGACACGCTTGTCATAGGCTTTTTGACTCTCAGACAAAGCGCCCTCATCACCCAAAACCATGACTGTTCCGGGCTCCACTTTATCTGTGCCAGACATATCGAAGTCTTCGGCGCAATCAGCATTGGTCAAGCGAATATCCCCGGTTACCTCTACGTCTCCTTCAAAGAAGCCAGCGAGCCTAAGCCCTTTTCCATGCACCCCGACTCCGGTAATACTTTCGCCGAATACACCATCGCCAGTTCTACTGATTCCATGAATTTCATTGGGGACGAACACATCAACGCCCAATCCTAATAGCACCAAATCCATGTTGCTCAGACCTTGAAGACGAGATCCTAAGTGGGTCTGATCATCGATTTCCACAATCAGTATGTTGCGCATATCGTCGATGCTGATGGTTTTGAGCTGCGCGTCGTCACGAATTCTGGCTTCGCGCAGAAAGACAAGAACTGCCCCCATTCCGGCAAGTTCGAAACTGTTGAACGATTGAAAATTATTTTGGTTACTGCGCCCTGAAAGTTCCACGATGAGGGTATTTCGGTGGTCTTCTTCAGACATGGCATTGAGCTCATGCTGCGTGCGAAATTTTCCGGCCAGCAATACGCCACGAAGGAAGGTGTTTGGCTTTAGGGAGATACCCGTATTGAACCTCCCTAACCCGAGTGCCACAAGGTCGATATTGCTCAAACCCTGTAGTTCCTCTCCCATCCCTGTCATCGCACCAATCTCGACGATCAGTATGTTCCGCATATCGTCGATGCTGATGGTCTTGAGCTGCGCGTCGTCACGAATCCTGGCGGTTCGTAGGAAAACCAGGACTGCGCCAGCATTTGCGAGTTCGGCATCGTTGAGGGCTTGGAAGTTATTCTGATTGCTGCGATTTGAAATCTCGACGATAAGCGTGTTCCGCTGGTCCTCCTGCGACATTCCATTGAGTTCACGATGTGTCCGAAATTGTCCAGCTAATAAAACACCACGTATTAGAGACATGATTCACCTTCTTTAATTGATTGGTTGCTATACAGAACAGCACGGACATACTAAAACCAGATTGTTGACTGCAATGGATAGCGTCACCGGGTGCAACGGGTTTAACCGAATCAGGATTCCCGATCAATGTGGCGGAGGTGGTTGTCACGGTGCGATCGCTAAAGTTGCGCCAGTAGCAACATCACAGTTGTAAGTCTTTGATGCCAAGAGGTCAATTCGTCATTTGACCCATGCGATCGTGAAGTTTCTGTTACAACTTCTGGAAAATTTCTTATAACCAGGGATTAATTTGAATAGCCCCCAAATTATCCCCAGAAATCTATGGAACCTCTGTCGCTTAAGGATACGCAGAACCTCCATCAAGGCATTCAGCAGCTCTACACCCTCCACAATCTCGATACCTTTGGTGTAGATGCGCTCACAATCCTGAATCAGCTCGTTCCCAGCGACATTCCCAACTTCCATGTCACTCCCGTTCGGACGCGCCAAACTTCAGCTACCTTCCTACCCGACTTTCCTGGCTTTACCTCTGAAATAGAACGGGTGATGCATCAACATTTTGATGGGCATCCAATTCTCCATCACATGCCGCAGACACTTAATGGCGTCTATAAAGTCTCAGATTTCATTAGTCAGAAAAAACTTCAATGCCTTGAGGGCTTTTATCAGCAGTTTTTACAACCTCTTGATGCAGAAGATCAGATGACTTTTTTCTTGCCGAATGCTAATTCAGGCAGTTGGAGCAAATTTTCGCAAACAGATGCAACTCTAGTGGGGTTTGCACTGCATCGCCCTCAGCGCAGCTTTACAGAACGAGATCGCTTAATTCTCAATCTACTGCGTCCTCACTTGTTTCAGGCATATGGCAATGCTCAACACTATCAGCAATTACAACAAGATTTAAGCCAACTTCAGCAGTCCCTCAATCATCTGGGTTTAGTAATTTTAAATACTGAGGGGCAGGTGCAATTTGTCACGCCAAAAGCTGTAGTGTTGTTGAAGAACTATTTTTCAAAACCTACTGGCTCCCTTCAACTTCCAGATCATTTGTGGGCATG
>Ga0209512_1002254_pt1 | contig 21095 bp, 17 predicted proteins | sample frozenSSSSmetaG_FD_184142 | JGI IMG/M metagenome (GOLD analysis project Ga0209512, IMG submission 184142) | Glacier valley bacterial and archeal communities from Borup Fiord, Nunavut, Canada, to study Microbial Dark Matter (Phase II) -... | ecosystem: Environmental > Aquatic > Freshwater > Ice >...
AACAGTTTATCCTTTGGCGTGTAATCTGTAACACCATTCTTAATAAGCTCGACTGCATTTTCTTCTCCGATAACCCCCGAAACAATAATAAAAGGGATGAGTGGGGATATTTTTTGTTTTATATGAAAAGCAGTAACTGCATCAAATGCCGGAAGTGAATAATCGGATAATATGATATCGGGATTAAAATTTTGAAGTGCATACTCAAATTCTTTGCGGGCCTGAACAATTTCCGAAGTGAAAATCAATCCTGATTTTTTCAATTCGAGCCTAAGTAAATCAGCATCACTCTGATTGTCTTCAAGAATAAGTATTTTGAGTTTTGCTATCACTACTTTATTTTAATGAGCGGATTCGTTTAATATCATCCAATACATTCCAATCTCCTTAATTGCCTCAAAAAATTTATTGCTGTCGACAGGTTTTACGATATAGCCATTTGCTCCCAGGGCGTAGCATTTTTGCACGTCGGGGTCTTCTTTAGATGAGGTAAGTATAACTACCGGAATGGATTTAAGATTTGGATCGGATTTTACTTTTTCCAACACCTCCATTCCTGTAACTTTCGGCATCTTAAGGTCGAGTAACATCAGTTTAGGCTTTCCGGTTATTTTTCTTGAGGCATAAATACCTCTGCAATAAATAAAATCAAGAGCTTCTGCTCCATCTTTTACATGTTGAAGCCTGTTTGTAAAACCACTTTTTGTAAGGGCACGAATGGTGAGTGCAGCATCATCTAAACTATCTTCAGCAAATAAAATTTCAACGTCATCGTAATTCATATTTTTTTTGATGTTAATGATTGGTAAACCTTTATGAAAGTCTACAACCGATAGAATTATCTGCTCTTAGGCAGAGTAAAATAAAAGCAGGTTCCTTCGTTAAGTTCTGATTCTGCCCAAACCGTTCCATTATGCCGGCTCACTATTTTTTGTACAATGGCCAGACCAATACCCGTCCCTTCAAATTCTTCCTGTGAGTGGAGGCGCTGAAAAACTCCAAAAAGTTTATCATAGTATTGCATGTCAAAACCCGCGCCATTATCTTTTATAAAATAAATGACAAAGTCTTCCTTTTGAAGAGATCCGATCTCAATAGTGGGTTTAGGCTTGTATTTTGAGTATTTAACAGCATTGGAGATCAAATTAATCCAAACTTGTTTTATCAGCGACTGATCTCCTTCTGAAGGCAAAATAAGATTTGTCCTGAATTCAGGAATATTTTCATCATTTTCAAACAACAGTTCTTCAATAACTATTTTAAGCAGATCGGCCATATTAATCTCTGAAACCGATACCTGTTTTCTCCCCAATTTTGAAAATTCAAGTAAATCATCAATCAACTGACCCATTTTTTTTGAATTATTCTTAATGGATGCGAGGGCTTTTGATCCTTCCAGGTCAAATTTATCGCCATAATCTTCTTCCAAAATTTTTGCATAGCCATTGATTGCTCTGATCGGGGCGCGTAAATCGTGTGATACTGAATAAGAAAATGAGCCAAGTTCCTTATTGGCTGATTCCAACTGTATCGTGCGTTCAATTACTTTCTGTTCGAGCTCATCATTCAGTTTACGGATATCATCTTCTGCATGTTTAAGTTCCCTGTTGGCATTGACTAACTCCGCAGCACGCTTTTCTTTCTCCTCGTTTTGAAAAGCAAGCTCTTTGTTCGCAATAACCAGTTCTGCGGCACGTTTTTCTTTCTCCTCGTTTTGAAAGGCTAGTTCTTTGTTCGCAATAACCAGTTCTGCAGCACGCTTTTCTTTCTCTTCATTTTGGAATGCAAGTTCCTTGTTCGCAATAACCAACTCTGCAGCACGTTTTTCTTTCACCTCATTTTGAAAGGCAAGTTCCTTATTAGCAATAACCAGCTCTGCCGCCCGTTTTTCCTTCACCTCATTTTGAAAGGCAAGTTCTTTATTCGCAATAACCAGTTCTGCGGCACGTTTTTCTTTCTCCTCGTTTTGAAAGGCTAGCTCTATATTAGCAATACTTAACTCGGCCGCTCGCTTTTCTTTCTCTTTATTTTGAAAAGCAAGCTCTTTGTTTGCGATGACTAACTCTGCCGCACGTTTTTCCTTCTCTTCATTTTGAAAGGCAAGTTCCTTGTTGGCAATAACCAACTCGGCCGCACGTTTTTCTTTCACTTCGTTCTGAAAGGCGAGTTCTTTGTTAGCAATAACTAACTCGGCTGCTCGCTTCTCTTTTTCTTCATTTTGAAATGCCAGTTCAATGTTTGCAATACTTAACTCAGCCGCACGTTTTTCCTTCTCTTCGTTTTGAAAGGCAAGTTCCTTGTTAGCAATAACCAACTCGGCCGCACGTTTTTCTTTCACTTCGTTCTGAAAGGCGAGTTCTTCGTTAGCAATAACTAACTCTGCTGCTCGCTTCTCTTTTTCTTCATTTTGAAATGCCAGTTCAATGTTTGCAATACTTAACTCGGCCGCACGTTTCTCCTTCTCTTCGTTTTGAAAAACAAGTTCTTTGTTGGCAATGCCAATCTCATCAAATCTTTTGCTTGTAGCCATATTCTGTTTTAACAATTGTGCTTAAATAGCAGTGCTGCTTGCTGTTAGAGAGGGAGTTTTTCGATGGGCAGAATTGAAAGGTAATACATTTTTTTTACGCCCAGTGATTTATTCTGATAATCGATGAATAAATAGCAATTGAATAGAGAATGTGCAATTGCCAATTGACAGACAAAGACAATTGAATTGTTAAATTATTAGTGTTCTGAATTATTCCTTTTTACTTGACACTTTAATATTTAATACACAATTATAATATTCATGGAAATTGATCTAAAGCAATTGTTTTATTGGATTTTGAGTAAGAAGAAAAGAAATATTCGAATAAATACCCATATATTTAAGAACAAAAAGGAATTGTTATAATTCCCACATTTTGCAAACCTTCACTAAAAGTCTTCAAGGCTTTTTACCTTGAATAAGAATTTAGCTTTTTACCTATTTTATTAAAGTTTTTAAAATTTACCTGTTATTTAATTTAATTTTTTATGCCATCAATCCCCCACCATATTATTGCCATTGGCGCATCGGCCGGCGGGATGGAAGAGATTAATTTATTCTTTGATCACACACCTATGGATGGTGTATCATACGTTATTATCCAGCATTTGTCTCCCGATTTTAAAAGCCGCATGGTTGAATTATTAGCCAGACATAGCAAACTCATCGTTCAAGAAGCCGAAAACGGAATGACTGTTATTTGTAACGAAGTCTATCTAATTCCGCATGATAAGTTCATGACCATCAGCAATGGCATGTTAATGATGAGCGATAAGGAAAATGTAAAAGGGCCTCATTTAACGATTAATACTTTTTTCAATTCGCTTGCGGCTGATTGTGGCAAAAAAGCCATCGGTGTAATTCTTTCAGGTTTAGGAAGTGATGGAACAGAAGGCATCAAAGCCATAAAAAAAGCCGGAGGTATGGTTATTGCCCGAAGCCCTGCAAATTCTGAATTTAGCAGCATGCCATCCAGTGCCATTGCAACGGGTATGGTGGATTTTGTCCTGGAGCCTGCACTTATGCCTGCTGCAATAGAGGATTATGTTAAAATTTCTATTGATTTATTGACAGATAGCCAAGAAGACGATAAAAATTTAAAAGCAATAATAGATCTTATTAAAGAAACTTCGCCCCTGGACTTTTCGGACTATAAACAAACAACTATACTCAGAAGAACTAAAAGAAGAGCTAACTATGGTAATTTTACAAGCCTGGGTAACTATCTCAATTACCTCAAAGTAACTCCCAAAGAAGTTGAAGATTTGTGCAAAGAATTCCTAATCAGTGTTACCTCATTTTTTAGAGACAAACAAGCTTTTGAATATATTCAGAAAAAAGTATTACCTGAAATTCTAAAAAAACTCAGTCCAGGTGAAGAATTAAAAATCTGGGTTGCCGGTTGTGCTAGCGGCGAAGAGGTTTATTCAATAGCCATTATGGTTGATGAACTACTCACCGGTAAATTCGAGAATACTGTCGTAAAAATATTCGCAACTGACATTGATAGCGCAGCTCTGCTTTTTGCAGGGAAAGGAGTATATAATTCAGGCATTTCTAAAAATGTCTCACCAGAAAGACTTGAGAAATACTTCAGCAAAGAGGGTGATAAATTCAGAGTCAACAAGGTAATCAGGAAGATGATAATTTTTGCACAACATGATCTTGTTAAAAATCCGCCCTATTGCAATATGCATTTTATCACCTGCAGAAACCTGCTGATTTATATGACACCGATTCTGCAGAAGAAGATTTTTAATTTGATGCTTTTCGGACTTAAAATGGATGGCTATTTATTTTTAGGTTCCAGCGAAAATCCAATTCCAATTATAAAAAACCTCGAGGTTATTCATAAAAAATGGAAAATATATAAAAATCTGAAACCTAATCGGGGAATTAATTATGAGACCTATTCCCTTCCTGATTTATTAGATATTAAACGTAGCCCTTCCAGTTTTATAACAGAAGATCCAGAAAAACACACAACTTCAGGATTATTTGAAGCCATGCATAACAATTTGGCAAATGACCTTGATTACCTTGCAATATGTGTTAATGAAAAAAATCAGGTGCAAAATTCATATGGCGATACCTCAAGCTATTTGCTTCAAAAGCATTTTACTTCTGACCTCACAGAACTTTTACCTAAACCTCTTGCCATTGCCTATAAAATACTCTGCATCAGCGCATTTAAAGAGAATAAAAAGGTAGGTGTCAATAGTATTAGGATAAAAAAAGAACAGAAAATAATTAAAGTGAACCTCTCTGTTAGTCCCCTTGACATTAAAAATAAACAAAAATTATTATTAGTCATATTCACTAGAGATCATACTGCCGATTCAAACAAGAATCCTGTTTTTGATGAAAGCATCTATCTCGATCAGTACACTAAAAGCATTGAAGAGGAACTGAAAGAATTAAAAGACCAACTGAATAATTCATACGAGAGGCTGGATGCGTCAAATGAAAATATGCAATCCTTTAATGAGGAGTTGATATCTGCGAATGAGGAAATGCAAAGTACCAATGAAGAAATGCAATCTGTTAACGAAGAATTGCATACCATTAATTCTGACTATCAGTTAAAAAACAAAGAACTGCTTGAAATTAATGACGATCTGAACAATTATTTCAGAAGTAATATAAACGGTCAATTGTTCATTAATAATGATCTTGAATTAATGAAATATTCACCTGGTACTGTTAAGCAAATAAACTTACTCGAGACAGATATTGGCAGACCGCTAAGTAATATATCCACCAATATTAAATTTGAAACTATTACCGATGATGTGAAGCAGGTTTTGAAGAAAGGCATAGTAATTACAAAAGAGATTGAAACCCAAAATGGCAAATGGTATCAAATAATGACTATGCCTTACTTTGAACAGGCTAATAACAGGAACAATGGTGCCATAATTACTTTCAATGACATTACTGAACTCAAAAAAACCCAGGCTGAAATTGATATAAAGAATAAAACCCTAACCAGAATTAATGCAGATCTTGATCATTTTATTCATGCCGCATCACATGATCTTTTAGCACCATTGGGTAATATCGAGAGCAGTATTGATATCATGAATAAAATACCGCTGTCGGACGACAAACTGATGCATTTTTTGAATATCATTAATCATTCGGTTAAAAAGTTCCGGGAATTAATAACGGAGATTGCGACAATTGCGAAGATAGAAAGTTATATGAATGCAATGGAAATAGTCGACCTTGACGAGATTATTGAAAATATAGAATGGAGTTTAGCAGATAAGATCAAAGCATCCGGTGCAGTAATTACAAGAAACCTTGGAGTCACAAAGATTCCCTTTTCTAAAAAGAACTTAAGAAGTATTCTTTTTAACCTGATTTCAAATGCTATAAAATTCAAAGGCGAAGAATCACCGACCATTACTATTCTTACCTGGAAAGAAGCAGATAAGCTAATTCTATCAGTAAAAGACAATGGTCAGGGAATTCCAAAAGCCGATTTAGACAAAATATTCAATATGTATGGCAGATTAAAACAAGACATTGAAGGCCAGGGAATTGGCTTATATTTAGCGAAGAAAATAGTAAATGCTGCCGGTGGAGAAATTATCGTTGAAAGTAAGCCGGGCATTGGTTCTGATTTTAAAATATTTTTAAAGTCAGGAACTGAAAATTTGGTTTAACCATAAACAGTCTAGCATTTTGTATATTTAATTAAATAAACCTGAATAAATAGCAATTTTGTTGAAATGCAATGTTTATAATTGCTTATGAGTAAAAAAATTCTGATTCTGGATGATGACAAGGATATTCTCGAAATCCTTGAACTTATTTTAACGGAGTCGGGATATGAAATACATAGCCTGACGCACGGAAACAGGATATTTGAAGAAATCAAGGAATTCGAGCCCGACCTGATTTTAATGGATGTTATGCTGGGAGATTTGGATGGCCTGTCAATTTGCAAAGACATCAAAGAGAACCCCTCGACCAGTAATCTTACTGTTATCCTTATTTCTGCAACAAATGACCTCAACGAATCCCTTAACCTTCCGGGAGCACCAAACGATTATCTGTCAAAACCTTTTGACATTGACATTTTTCTTGCCATGATTGGTAAATATTTGAGTGCTTAGTTTACCTGATCTTTGCCCATTATAGTTTAGTTTTTGACCTAATTACCAAACTATACATTTCGGCTATTCTATCTATTCTGGAAGGCGTGTCGAACATGCTGATGTAATGGATTTATTAACCATTACCAGAAATGACCGCTGGTCGACATGTTCTGTAAGGCATGTCGAACTTGCAGATAAAATGGATTTATAGTCCAATCCAATAAACAAAATTATCATGAAATTTCCCGGAATATAGATTAGCAAACGACTCAAACTGCTTTCTCATAATTTATTCACATTCAGCAAATTTCTTATTGGTTTTTTATAGCTTTAATCATCAGGCGATTAGAATAATTATTCAATAGTATTCAACCAAACAGCAAAAAAACAAAATGTATAATTCCAGAAGAAAATTCATTCAAAACACCATGCTCCTGGGAGCCGGGATCAGCATGCCACAAATTCTTAGTGCTTCAGATTTCGGCCAGTTTACCCGAACTATTAAAGCATCCGATCAGATCAATTTCGGACTTATCGGCTGCAAAGGGATGGGCTGGTCGAACATGAATGCACACCTTAAACTCCCACAGGTGAATTGCATTGCCCTGGCTGATGTAGATCAAAGTGTGCTTGATCAGCGAACAGAAGATGTTTTTAAGCTTCGCGGGAAGCGGCCAAAGCAATACAGGGATTATCGCAAATTACTCGAAGACCCCACAATTGATGTAGTCATAATCGGCACCCCTGATCACTGGCATTGCCTGAACATGGTAGACGCTGTTTCGGCAGGTAAACATGTATATGTTGAAAAACCAATTGCCAATACCATTGAAGAATGTCAGATCATGGTGAAAGCGCAGCAGCGATATGGTAAAATCGTGCAGGTGGGACAATGGCAGCGTTCGGGATCTCAATATGCCGAAGCCATCGACTATGTAAAATCAGGAAAACTGGGACAGATAAGGCTGGTGAAATGCTGGGCCTATCAGGGTTGGATGAAACCCGTTCCCAAATTGGCTAACAGTCCAGCTCCGGCTGGTGTTGATTATACGATGTGGTTAGGTCCGGCACCCAAACGCGAATTTAATCAGAACCGCTTTCACTTTAATTTCAGATGGTTTTGGGATTATGCCGGTGGTTTAATGACAGACTGGGGTGTTCATGAAATTGATATCGCCTTATTTGCGATGGGTGTTCAGGCACCGAAATCAGTTATGGCTTCTGGTGGAAAATTTGCTTATCCTGATGATGCTTCGGAAACTCCCGATACCCTTCAAACAGTTTATGAATATAATGGATTTAACATGCTCTGGGAACATGCAACAGGCATAGATGGCGGCAATTATGGTTCCACTGAAGGAATCGCATTCATCGGAAACAATGCGACGCTGGTGGTCAACCGCGGCGGTTGGAAAGTAATTCCGGAAACAGAAAACAAAGATGGTCAGCGAATTAATAAAGTTGAGGAAGTGACTCATCGCAAACCTGAAAAAAATGCTCATGAAGCACATGCGGTCAATTTTGTGGATGCGATTACAAGAAATGATCCCACTCGTTTAAAATGTGGAATTCAAACCGGAAGCATAGCTGCGATCAATGCTCAAATGGGCAATATTGCCTATAAAACGGGTAAAAAGGTATATTGGGATGCTGCAAAGAATGAATTTACTGATTCTGAGGCCAACCATTTGATGAAAGCACGTTACTATAATGGCTGGCAGGTTCCGAAGGTTTAGTGGGGAATAGGGAATGGGGAATAGGAAATAGAAAATGGGAAATAGAAAATGGGAAATAGGGAATAGGGAATGGGGGGCCGATAGCTATCGATTGCGGATGGAGGAAAATTTCTTATCTTCATTTCTAATTAGCACAATTGCTTTTTTTAATTAATTATCATAAAACGATTTATATTCAGATGAAAAGACTCATTCTCTTAATGCTCCTTGCGACTGTGCTATATTCTTGTAATCAGGAAAATAAAACTGAATCCGGTAAAATGGAACGCGAATTAAAAGACACCTCGGCCTCCACTCAAAAACTATCCGATAGCCTTAATATTGATATCGTTCAAACTTCACCAAATCAGGCCAGGGTGCTAATGGAAAATGAATATGTAAGAGTTGTAGAATATTCGGTGAAGCCGGGAGAAAAAGATGTTTGGCATACTCATCCTCCAAGATCATCTTACGTTGTTTCAGGAGGAAAGGTCAAAGTATATTCAGAAAAAGGGGAACCAAAAATTTCGGAGGTTAAAACCGGAGCTTCATCCTGGGCGGGTCAGGGTGCCAAACATTATGTAGAGAATATTGGCGATACGGATATTAAGATCATATTAACCGAGATTAAGTCATTGCATTAGGATTAATAGGATTATAGGATGATAGGATTAGAGGATGGTAGGATTATAGGATGATGGGAAGTTAGGATTAGAGGATTGCTGGATTAGAGGATGATAGGTTAATAAGATTCAATTATCTTCCGTCAGAATCGATTTAAATACCTGTTTGGTTACCGTTTATATAATTAAACAGTTACTTGAACACTCTTTAATCCTTTAATCCTAAAATCTTATTCATCCAATTAATCCTATTAATCCTAGCACAGTTAGTAATTCTTGTAATAATATTATTCAATTTCATTATTACTGGCTACCTTATCTATATTTGTTAAAAACCCATAAACATGAAAAAACTATTTGTTCTATTATTAATGACAGGCCTTTTCAGCGGATTCACTGCATGCGCTCAAAGGCCAAGCCCGGCAGCAAAAGTTTCAGAAACTACCAGCGCTGGTGTAAAAATCAGTATCGATTACAGTCAGCCAGGAGTTAAAGGACGTACCATTGGTAAAGAAATAGCTCCTTATGGCAAAGTTTGGCGGACTGGTGCCAATGAGGCGACAGTTTTTGAAGTAAGTAAAGCTGTAAAGGTTGAAGGTAAATCCCTTCCGGCAGGAAAATACAGTCTGTACACCATTCCTGGCGAAAACCAATGGACAGTAATGATCAACAAGTCATGGAACCAGTCGGGTACAGTATATGATCAGGCACAGGATGCAATGCGTTTTACAGTAAAACCAGTTAAATCAGCAAGCTTTTCTGAGCGTATGACCTTTAAGATCGCAAAATCAGGTCTTGTTTCATTGATCTGGGGCGACCATCAGATCAATTTCAACGTAAAATAACCTCAAAATAGCCCTTTTCCTGAACCTTAAGATCATTCAGGTTCAGGAAAAGGGCATTCTTTATCTTACCAGGGTAACATATCCTGATTTTATATAAGGCTTTGAATTCCTGATACCTTCAAATACCCAGTAATAAACTCCGGTAGGAACCTGAGTGCTCTCCTTAACCCCGGTCCAGTAATCTTCGATATTAGGAGTAGTAAAAACTACATCCCCCCAGCGGTTAAATATTCTGAAACTCTTGACTGTTATTTCTACATTCAGTAATACAGTTAATTCGTCATTAACTTTATCTCCATTTGGGGTAAAAATATTCGGTACTGCCATTTCGGGCACGAATATTTCAACCGGTGCAGGCGTGACACTGACACAACCCCCATTGCTGGCGCTTTTAATATAATAGATCCCGCTTTTAAATATTCTTTGGGGATCACGCAGCGGAATTGTAGTTTCATTATCCATCCAATAGCTGTAGGTAAGATCCGGTGCCGGTTTATATGCTTTGGTCAAATCAATTGTTTCGGGATAATCGGCCTGCAATACACGGTTTAAGGTAACTTTGGGAACTTCTACTATGGTCACCAGGGTGGGCCTTATCCTGATACAACCTGAAGAACTCATCCCTTTGACATAATACACTCCAGACACAGTAACGCTGCCGGGATTAGGCAAGGGTATAGTTGCCTTGCTGTTCCTCCAGTAAGTATAAGTCAGGTCGGAACTGTTACCCACCTTCAATGAAATATCCGTTAGGTTAACACTGATGCATCGCGGGACCGGATCACGAATATTCATGTCCATGCCATTTATTACAGTGTACAGTATTTGAGTACATCCCAGACCCGGATAGGGAACAAGTTCAATACCTATTTTTGTGCCAACAGCTGGCACAGGTGAGATCACCAGACTATCGCTCTGTCCCAGATCTTCTTTTGTTTCTGCATTAAACCAGCGATAGCCAAAAAAACCCGGAAGTGCTTTAAGTGTAATCGAATTGGTTTCCGGACAGGTTATATTTCCTGTAACCGGAATGGAACAATTCTCATTGAAATCGATGTAAGCATACCCAAAATGACCACCTCTGGAGCAGTCGTAGGCTGTAAACTCCAGGCGAATGGTACGACCAAGATAGCTTGATAAATTAACTAGTACCGGTGCCCAACCCTTATATAATACCCTCGAATCCCTTTTTGAAGGCTCAAATCCGGGCAAGCCCCCCGACGATACAAATTCAAAAGATCCGCAATCGGTTGAACTATCCGACATGGGGTCAAAAACCCGGGCTGTAAATTTAGGCTGTTCATCAACATCATGTCCGGGATTCTGGAACACCACTGCATAGCTGAATATGATTGAAAAGGATTCTACATTGGCCGGGACATTGATCGTATAGCTGATTCTGTCTACTCCCCGGCCAGTCAGGTCGTTTCCCAACTGGACCACATAGTTACTGCCATTGGGAGCGTCAAGAGAAAAATCTCCATAAGAATCATTACCCTTGTTTCTTCCTATTATGCTATGCTGTCCGGGAATCGGTCCTGAAAAATTTAAAGATACCCTGGGAGGCCTGACTGCATCCGGGAATCGTTCGCCGGTTCCTGAAATTTCACCGATATAACAATCCCAGTTCTGTAAGGTACCATTCTCAAAACCGATATTTTGCGGGCATTCTGTAACTAACTGTGCATTCCCGCGACTTGCAGCAATGCACATTAAGAAAAGCAACAGTAGCCTCCGAAACATATTCAACAATTAAAAAGCACCGATGAACGTATTGCCGGAACAGCACCGGAAATAAACATTTAATTTAAGAAGATTATTCTATCCTTTAATACCTAATTATCAATATAATACATACTGAAAAAAGAGCAGTTTGGTTGTGCTCCGGAAATATTTTTTTTTTCGGGAACCCGAACGGAAGAAAGATTAAGGATTGATCAGGTATTCAGGTAGGCAAACATGAGTGCCGCTGCCCTTCCTGATGCCCCTGGCTCGCCCATACGAATGGAAATTTCATCATATTTGACCAGCATTTCGGTGCGATGCAGTGGATCGTTCAGGATCAGATCAAGTTCATCACCAATTATCCTGCTGGTACATTCCTCCTGGATCAATTCCTTAACAATGCCCTGATTCATAACCAGATTGACCAGGGAAATATATTTGATCTTAACCAGCATGCGCGCAATAGCAATTGAAACCGGATTTCCTTTATAAACAACCACCTGCGGGATTTTTAGCAGGGCAGTTTCAAGAGTTGCAGTACCTGATGTAACTATAGCTGCCTTTGAATTAAGCAGCAGATTGTATGTGGAATTAAAAATGACAGTCATTTTCCTGCCTTCCAGATAACCTGTATAGTCTTCTTTACCAAAAGATGGCGCTCCGGCAATTACAAACTGATATTCCGGAAAGCGATCTGCGGTTCTGACCATTTCTGGCAGAACCCTTTCGAGTTCCTGCTTTCTGCTTCCCGGGAGAAGCGCAATAATTGGCCTGACATCCAGATTATGATTACGCTTAAAAAATTCTTCGGGTATATTAGAGTCTATTGCATCCAGTATCGGATTACCAACATAATCGACATCCATTCCCCACTTTTTATAGAAATCAACCTCAAATGGCAGGATACAGAACATACGGTCGACAAATTTCTTAATCTTCAAAACCCGTTTCTGATTCCAGGCCCATACTTTCGGAGAAATATAATAAAAGACTTTGAACCCTTTGCTCTTTGCAAATTCCGCAATCTTCATATTGAAGCCGGGAAAGTCGATAAGAATAACTACATCAGGCTGAAAACTGATGATATCCTGCTTTGCCGATTTAATATTTTTAAAGATTGAATTCAAATTGGCAATAACTTCAACAAAACCCATGAAAGCCATCTCTGAATAGTGCATTGTCAATCCGGGAGATACTGCCAACATCAGGTCGCCGCCAAAGTATCTGAATTCAGCTTCGGGATCTTTGATCTTCAGCGATTTCATCAGGTTGGATCCATGCAGATCACCTGAGGCTTCACCGGCAATTATGTAATATTTCATGGATGGGCAAACAGAATATTGATTAAGTTATTTACATTATTTTGGGGGAATAGGGAATGGGAAATAGTGAATAGGCTACGACCCCATTTTCAAATCCCATTTCCCATTTCCAGTTTCCAGTTTTCTATTTCCTATTTCCAATTTCCTATTCTCAAATTCCCAAATCCCATGCATTCAAAATCGGAATAGCATGATGGGCAGTCATGTCGAATTGCACTGGAACAACAGAAACAAAACCATTATCGAGTGCCCATACGTCGGTGTCTTCACCGTGATCATTGTTCTGAAATACTCCGGTCAGCCAGTAATAACTGCGTCTGTTCGGATCGGTACGCTCATCAAACTCTTCGGCCCATTTGGCATTTGCCTGCCTGCATATTTTAATTCCTTTGATTGCTGCTCCTTTGGGAAAATTAACATTCAGCAGAGTCCCCAATCCCAACCCATGCTCCAGAACCTGATTGGTTATCTTCTCAACATATTTTTTGCAATGGCTAAAGTCAGCATCATTACTAAAATCGTCGAGTGAAAAACCGATGGAAGGAATACTTTCGATTGCACCTTCCACTGCTGCCGACATGGTTCCGGAGTAAAGTATATTTATTGAGTTATTTAATCCATGATTAATACCGGAAACACATAGATCAGGTTTTTTTCCTTTAAATACCTTATTTACTGCGAGTTTTACACAATCAACCGGAGTTCCGGAGCATTTGTACATCTCAACACCTTTATACAAATCCACTTTGTCGAGGCGCAGGGGTTTGGCAATGGTGATTGCGTGCCCGGTACCTGATTGAGGTCCGTCAGGTGCAACTACTACAACATTTCCTATGCCTTGCATTACTTCGATCAGAGCCTTTATACCGGGAGCTGTAATTCCGTCGTCGTTTACGACAAGTATGGTGGGTTTAGTTTTTTTCATCGAGGCGAAATTACGAAATTTTCTTTTGCATGGGATGGTGATTGGAAGATGGGAATACCAGCAATTGATTGGTGATAACAATGGTATTGGTTGGTGATAACAATGGTATTGGTTGGGATAACACCAACCAAAGGGGGAACCAAAGGGAAACAGGGAAATTGATACTATGGACTGGTTGGTGATAACACTAAAATTGATTGGTGATAACACCAACCAAAGGGTAAAAAGCCCCCGATTTGCTCAGGGGCCCCATTTTTAACTATAAGCTTTTAAGCCAGTCAATAACGCCTTCACGCGTCTTGCCTGTTTTTTGCTGAAGTCTTCCGTAAAGTTCATCGTCTTTTCCTTCTTCATATTTGAGATCATCATCAGTCATATCAGCATATACTTGTTTGACTTTACCTTTCATCTCGTTCCATTTTCCTTTTAATTCTAGCTTGTCCATAGTTTAGGGTTTATGTAATGAACAGATTAAACAAAAATGGAGCCAAATTATTTCCTGTGCCTGGTTCTCCTTTGGCTGAGGTTATCACCAGCCACCTTATCTACTAAAACTGGTGGTGAGAATACCACCTGAGGGCTAGCACAGGAACTGCCTGGTTTACATTTCAGAAGCACCATTCTTGATATCTTCCACTACTGAAGGATCAAGCAGGGTTGAAGTATCTCCTAGGTTTGAAGTTTCACCTTCCGCAATTTTTCTAAGGATCCTCCGCATGATCTTACCGGATCTTGTTTTCGGCAGACCTGTGACGAACTGAACTTTATCAGGTTTAGCGATCGCACCGATGATACGGGCCACAGTTTGAAGGATATCCCTTCTGGTCAGATCGTGATCATGTGTTGAGGTACCAAGGATGACATAGGCATAAATTCCCTGTCCCTTGATATCATGAGGATAACCCACAACAGCACTTTCAACAACATCTGCGTGCATATTGATTGCATTTTCAACTTCTGCTGTACCAATACGGTGACCGGATACATTGATGACATCATCAACCCTTCCGGTAATGCGGTAGTATCCGTCCTCATCTCTCAAACAGCCGTCACCGGTAAAATACATATTCTTGTAAGTAGAGAAATAAGTCAGGCGGCAACGCTCATGATCTCCATAAGTTGTGCGGATAATTCCAGGCCAGGGAAATTTTATACACAAGTTTCCACTTACATCATTACCTGTTAATTCAACCCCCTGCTCATCAACCAAACATGGCTGAACTCCCGGTAAAGGCAGGGTAGCGTATCCCGGCTTTGTTGGAGTGACACCAGCAATTGCTGAGATCATGATCCCACTATTTTCAGTTTGCCACCAGGTATCAACGATCGGACATTTTCCTTTACCGATCTTTTCATTATACCAGTGCCATGCTTCCTCATTGATTGGTTCACCTACTGAACCCAGTTTGGTCAGAGAGCTCAGGTCTTTGCCTTTTAAAGGTTCATCTCCGAAACTCATCAGCGAACGGATCGCGGTTGGAGCTGTATAAAGGATATTTACTTTATATTTATCTACTATATCCCAAAAACGACCTGCATCAGGCCAGGTTGGTACACCTTCGAACATCAGGGTGGTTGCCCCTTGCGATAATGGTCCGTAAACGATATAAGAGTGACCGGTGATCCAGCCAATATCTGCAGTACAGAAATGGACTTCACCCGGCTGGTATTGAAATACAGTTCTGAACGTGTATCCTGTATAAACCATATAACCACCGCATGTGTGAACAACACCTTTTGGTTTACCGGTTGAACCGGATGTGTATAAAATAAATAATGGATCTTCTGCATCCATTGGCTCAGCCGGACATTCCGGATTACCCTGAGTTTCTACCTTTTTAATTTCATCTTCCCACCATACATCGCGTCCTTTGATCATAGATACAGGAGTACGGGTACGGGTTAAAACGATTATTCTCTGAACTGATGTGCACTGTACAATGGCATCATCAATTATATTTTTAAGCGGAATATCTTTATTCCCCCTGAAACCACCATCAGAAGTTATGACCAGGTTACACTGGGCATCGTTGATACGATCAGCAATCGACTGAGCAGAAAAGCCTCCGAATACTACTGAATGAATTGCACCAATCCGCGCACATGCCAAAACTGCAATTGCAAGCTCAGGCACCATAGGCATATAGATGCAGATACGATCACCTTTTTTTGCACCATTGTTTTTCAGCGCATTGGCAAACTGAACAACTTTAAAGTGCATTTCTTTATAAGTAAATGATCTGTAATGCTCTTCAGGATCATTCGGTTCCCAAAGCATCGCTATTTTATCAGAACTATTTTCAAGATGACGATCAAGGCAATTCTCCGTTATATTTAACTTTGCACCACTAAACCATTTCACATTGGGCTCAGTAAAGTTCCAATCCAGAACCCGGTCCCATTTTTTTTGCCAGTAAAAGGTTTCGGCTACCTCAGCCCAGAAATTCTCTGGTTCTGCTACACTGTAGTCATAAACGCGTTTGTAATCGTCAAAGGAATTAATACGAAGATTCATTTTTTTATTGTTGTTCGGTAAATTAAATATCAGAGTACAATTATATCATATTCAGACCTGTTAGCCTAATATAGCTGTAAAAAAATTACATTAATATCGGATGAGGGGATGCATTTAAGAGGAATGTCTAAAATTATTGATAAAGTATTGCGTATCTGATTTATTCTCCCGATATTTGCAAACCCTTTAAAGAACTGAATTTAAATAATAGATACACTTACAGTCATGTCGAGAATTTGTGATTTAACAGGAAAAATGGCGATGAATGGTTTCAACGTTTCTAACTCAAACGTAAAAACCAAACGCAAATTTTATCCTAACCTGCATGTAAAAAAGTTTTACATCCCAGAAGAAGACAGATGGATCACGTTGAAAGTTTCTACTTCAGCGATCAAAACCATCAGTAAAAATGGCATCACTGCCGTAATTAACAAATTCCTTAAAAAAGGATACATATAGGAGTTATAAGTATTAAGTTATAAGTTATAAGTATTTAATACTACTAAAAACTTAAAATCTACAACTTACAACCTAAAAAAATAATACAATGGCTAAGAAAGGCAACAGAGTTCAGGTTATTTTAGAATGTACCGAGCATAAGGAAACAGGCATGGCTGGAATGTCTCGTTACGTAACCACCAAGAACAAAAAGAACACTACAGAGCGTTTGGAATTGAAGAAATTCAATCCCGTTTTAAGAAAAGTAACTGTTCATAAAGAAATTAAGTAATAAGTATTAAGTTATAAGTATTAAGTTATAATTATAGTATAACTTAATACCTACAACTTACAACTCCAAATAATATAAAGAAATGGCAAAGAAAGTAGTTGCAACCCTGAAAACAGGTGCTGGTAAAGAATATTCAAAAGTTATCACAATGAATAAGTCACCAAAAACCGGCGCTTACTCGTTTAAAGAAATTATCGTTCACAACGATCACGTGAAAGACGCTATTGCAGGAATTAATACCTCTAAGTAATTTTCACATTGTATTAACAGAAGCCGCCCGCGAATAATCGTCGGGTGGCTTTTTTCATTATATAATTGTTATCCGCCCCGGCAGATTTCTTAAATTTGGCATCATGGGATTATTTGATTTTTTCAAGAAGAAAGAAAGCAACATTCAGGAAAAGGCAGAACTGGACAAGAGCCTCGAAAAGACCAAGGAAGGTCTTTTCACGAAGATTACCAAAGCTGTTGTCGGGAAATCGAGTGTTGATGATGATGTACTCGATGAACTTGAAGAAATTCTGGTTAATTCGGATGTAGGTGTTCAAACTACATTAAAGATCATTGAGCGGATCCAGGCCAGGGTAGCACGCGATAAATACATCAATACTTCAGAACTGAATGAGATCTTACGTGCTGAAATCCAAAGCCTGTTATCAGAAAACAACAGCAATGATTTCAGAAATTTTGAATACGGTGATCATAAACCCTATGTCATCATGGTTGTAGGGGTAAATGGTGTTGGAAAAACAACCACCATCGGTAAGCTGGCTCACAAATTGAAATTAGCCGGAAATAAAGTGGTTTTGGGTGCAGCAGATACCTTCAGGGCTGCAGCAGTAGATCAGTTAAAACTATGGGCAGAACGGGTAAATGTACGTATCGTTGCTCAGCCAATGGGTTCTGACCCTGCCTCAGTCGCATTTGACACCCTGCAATCAGCAGTAGCGAATGGCGATGATGTAGCAATTATTGATACAGCCGGCCGTTTACATAATAAAGTCGCTCTGATGAATGAGCTTACCAAAATCAAACAGGTGATGCAGAAAATTGTACCGGGAGCGCCACATGAAATTCTTCTTGTACTGGACGCCTCTACCGGACAAAACGCCATTGAACAATGCAAGCAGTTTACCCAGGCAACTGAAGTAAACGCATTGGCACTAACAAAATTAGACGGCACTGCAAAAGGCGGAGTCGTGATCGGTATATCTGATCAGTTTAAAATTCCGGTGAAATACATCGGTGTAGGTGAAGGAATAGATCATCTGCAATTATTTAATAAGAAAGAGTTTGTAGACTCCCTTTTTAAATAATCAGATAAATAAATAATGAAGACTAAAATCAGCACAAAACCAAGCCCAATAAAGCCAAGGGTGAATGTTATAACACTGGGTTGTTCAAAAAATATTCATGATTCTGAAGTTCTGATGGGCCAGTTAAGGGGCAATCAGATGGATGTAGTACACGAATCAGAATCACTTCAACAGAATGACATCATCGTGATCAATACCTGTGGCTTTATCGATAATGCGAAGCAGGAATCTATAGATACTATCTTGCAATACAGCGAGTTAAAAGATCAGGGAAAAATCTCTAAGCTTATAGTAACCGGATGTCTTTCTGAGCGATACAAACCTGAACTTGAAGCTGAAATCAAAAATGTGGACTCCTATTTCGGTACAAACGATCTGCAAAAACTTCTGAGTTCAGTTGGTGCTGATTACAAGCATGAACTTTTAGGAGAACGCTTACTGACTACCCCATCACATTACGCCTATTTTAAAATTGCCGAAGGATGTAACAGACCTTGTTCCTTTTGTGCGATTCCATTGATGCGTGGGAAACATGTTTCCAAACCGATTGAAGATTTAGTGAAAGAAGCCAAATTCCTCGCAAAGAATGGCACCAAAGAACTGATCTTAATTGCTCAGGATCTGACCTATTACGGTCTTGACCTCTACAGCAAACGAAATCTTGCTGATCTGCTTCGCAATCTGTCGGATGTGGAAGGGATTGAGTGGATCAGACTGCAATATGCCTATCCTTCAGGTTTCCCGATGGATATTCTGGACGTAATGAATGAACGCTCAAATATCTGCAATTATCTTGATATGCCTCTGCAGCATATCAGCGATTCGATGCTGAGCTCAATGCGTCGTGGAATTACACGTCAGAAAACTATAGATCTTGTTAATTCCATTCGTGATAAAGTGCCTGATATTGCCTTGCGTACAACCCTGATCTGCGGCTATCCCGGAGAAACAGAAAAAGATTTTGAAGAAATGCGGGATTGGGTTACTGAAACCCGCTTTGACCGCCTGGGATGTTTTACTTACTCGCATGAAGAAAAAACTCATGCTTACGACCTGATTGATGATGTACCTGATGATGTAAAACAGGAACGTGTGGAAACGATCATGGGAATTCAGCAGGAAATTTCATTCGATATCAATCAGGACAAGGTTGGTCGTACTTATAAAGTGCTGATCGATAAAAAGGAAGGCAATTATTTAACCGGAAGAACCGAGTATGATTCACCGGAAGTTGATAATGAGGTTTTAATTGATACCAGAATCAGCTATGCCAGTCCGGGAAGCTTTGTACAGGTAAAAATCGACCGCGCGGAAGATTTCGATCTCTATGGTCAGATTGTCAAAATTTAGATCAGCAAAGAGGAATTCATTAATTTCCCCTAATTTCGTTCCTGATGAAGGCAACTTATATTGATTACAGTGAAACCAGGAGCTTTTCCGAAGGGCTTATCCGCTATCTGAATAATGAAACGGAATTAAGTTCCTTCCAATCATATCGACCAAATCTTGAGGGATTCACTGACTTAATAGCCTCAAAGAAAAATAATTCGAACAGAGAAATTCTTGTTGAAGTATTAAGAGAACAGTATTCTAAATTAGAAAAGCCCTGTAATGAGCAGGTAAGCACAAATATTAGTTTGTTACTTGAAAAAAATACCTACACTGTTTGTACAGGCCATCAGCTCAACATTTTTACTGGTCCCTTATATTTTATTTTTAAGATCGTTACCTCCATTAATCTGGCTAAGGAATTAAAATCCAACTTTCCGGATAAAAATTTTGTACCCGTTTACTGGATGGCTACTGAAGATCATGATTTTGCCGAGATCAATCATACCTACATTTCTGGCAAGAAGATCAGCTGGGAACTTGAAGCAGCAGGTGCTACCGGCAGATTAGCTACAAAAGGGATAGAAAAAGCTGTCCAGGAATATCTCGCAATCCTGGGAGTTTCAGAAAATGCAGATGAATTAGGTAAAATTATAAGCTCTTCATACAGCGGCACTAATAAGTTAGCTGATGCAAGCAGGCAATTGGTCAACTCACTTTTCGAAGAGTATGGTTTGGTAATTCTGGATGCTGATGACAGAAGGTTAAAGAAGGAATTTTCCGGAATAATTGCAGAAGATATCACCGGACAGCATAGCTTCAGAACCATCACAGATACCAATAAAAAACTCGCAGAGAAAGGCATTGAAGCACAGGTAAATCCCAGAGAGATTAATTTCTTCTATCTGATAGATGGTTTGAGGGAACGTATAGTATTTGAGGAAAATCTTTACAGGGTTTTGAATTCAGAGATCAGTTTCAGAAAGGACGAATTATTAACAGAGATTCAGGATTTTCCTGAACGCTTTAGTCCGAATGTGGTTATGCGCCCACTTTATGAAGAAGTGATCCTTCCGAACCTGGCCTATATCGGCGGAGGTGCAGAAATTATTTACTGGCTGCAATTAAAGCAGAATTTCGATTATTACGGAGTTGATTTCCCCGTTTTGCTACTGCGCAATTCAGCGATATTCGCTTCTCTAAACCTTGAAACAAAACTAAAACGGCTGGATCTCAGCATAAAAGATATTTTTAAAAATTCTGAAGCGCTTAAAAAGGAATGGGTATACAGTCATACTGAGCACAGCCTTAATTTACATGATGAATGGCAGGAGCTCAGTTCGATTTTTGAAAAGATAAAATTGCGTACCTATAAAATTGATCCAAGTCTGGGGCCAAGTTCTGAAGCTGTTAA
>Ga0209512_1002258_pt1 | contig 21079 bp, 21 predicted proteins | sample frozenSSSSmetaG_FD_184142 | JGI IMG/M metagenome (GOLD analysis project Ga0209512, IMG submission 184142) | Glacier valley bacterial and archeal communities from Borup Fiord, Nunavut, Canada, to study Microbial Dark Matter (Phase II) -... | ecosystem: Environmental > Aquatic > Freshwater > Ice >...
TCGTAGGTCGCAGCTCGGGCGGCGTCTGAGCTGTAGTGGTGGGCGTAGGCCCATTCGAACGCGAGGGTGCGGTGGAACCGTTCGATCTTCCCGTTCGTCTGCGGCCGGTAAGGGCGGGTGAATTTATGGGCCACGGTGCCGAGCGCGACAGTGAACAGCTTTGACCGGTAGCAGGACCCGTTGTCCGATAGGACTCGTTTCACGGTGATCCCGAGCGACTCGTAGTAGGCATGTGCTCTGGACCAGAATGCTGCCGCGGTCACTCCTTTCTCGTCTCCGAGGATTTCTGAATAGACGACGCGGGAGTGGTCGTCGATCGTGGAATGCAGGAACACGTATCCGGTCGGGACCGATTTCTTCTTGTTCTTCTTTCCTGCCTGGCCGAGGGTCCGCCACCCGCCGCCGGCGGGGATCCGGCCAAGTTTCTTCACATCGATATGGATCATGTCCCCTGGTGTGGCGTGTTCGTAGCGGACCGCTTTGGCTTTGCGGACGGCCAGGCCGGTGTTCACATCGATATGACCCAGCAGAGGCACCCGGTAGCGGGCCAAAACTTTCGAGACCGTCGATTGGGGCAGGTGCAGGTGGTAACCGATCCGATGGGGTCCCCACCGTTTCGAGAACCGCAAAGCGATGATTCGCCGTTCCGTCCGAAGTGCAGTCCGAGTCGGTGACGACCACGGTTTCGACGAACGGTCGGTAAGCCCAGCCAGACCCTGCGCCCGGTAGCGGCGCACCCATTTGGAGACCGTCGCACGAGAGACCTGCAATCGTTCGGCGACTCGGGCCTGCACCCAGTGGCCATCGATGACCAGCTCTACAAGTTTGCGGCGCCCTTCAGGCGTCAGCGGAGCATGGCGATGAGTAACGTAAGAGATGAGGGCCTCCGTTTGATCGAATGAGTGTCGTAACCCATATCGATACCGGAGGTCCTCACCTTTTCAACTCACGCCACGCACACAACCTCCGTGGGAAGAACACCTAAGCGTCGGCGGGGTCGTGGGCCATGAGCGGGGTGAGAGCAGCGAGGTTTATCAGTAACCGGGAAGCGATCGAATCGAGTTGACGGACGTGGCCGAACTTGAAGGATCGGAGGAACAAGCGCCGGCGTTGACGGCCCATAAAGGTTGCCGAACAGTTTCCCCATTTCACCGTGACATAGGATCCTCGTGTGGCTGATGAAGTCCGCACCGGCGATCATGCCGCCGACCATTGAAGCGACCTTTATTCGGCATGCGGCTGCCTCCTTTCTCTGCCGGGGCGTTCAACCACTTGTCGGCTAGCTTACGCAGGCCTGTTTTCTCTGCCGATTTCATCACGAGGACCAACCCGGCAACAAGCACGAGATTTCCTCCATCGAAGGCTGCGATTACGGCACGGGCAGTATGTGAATTTTGAACTGAGAGATGCTGCTCTTGTTTGGCAAAGCGGAACTTTAGATAACTCTTATTTGTCTTCATCAAAAGGGCATTCTCGGTTTAACCCACAGCTAACTCCTCAGCCTCATCGGTGTGCTGAGCCTTAGAGCTTGCCCGATGTACCCCAGCTCGAGGCACTGGTCGTGATCGACATCCAGCATTCCGGAGCCGTGGGATTCGACTTCCGGATTGAAGCTGCGCAGTATTTGACGAGTATGTTCCGCAGGCATCAAATCAGCCAAGCCGATACGCCCCCATCGAAGGTTGTGCACCAATCAATGATTGGGATTCCCCTCGTCGTAAACACCTCACCCCGTAAGGGGGGGTAGGCGCGGGACGGCGTTTGCTTATACGGTGGAGTCAGTTGGCTATGGATTGTGGTGGTCTACTCACGCAACGAAGCAACCAGCGTCTCAGTCTCCTGCCCCAGGGATCCAGATACGCTTCGTAGGCCGTTACCCAACGGCGGTAGCGCGTGTTGCCTGTAAAACCCGAAAATACAGGATCAGCCAGTGAATTTTATGACGGTCAGCCGACCTAACCCATGTGCGACTCCTCCGCGGCGCCTGCGTCTCGCTCACTGCACGTTACTCAGCCCAAACGTGCACACGATCCGATCACCGGTATCCGGCCTCGACCTGGCTTGTGCCTACCTTGCCCGGCTACTCATTACCGACACGGCGATCATCACCCTAGCGGTGGAGATTACCTTGTTCGCTCGCTTCGGACTTGCCGACCCGGTCATACTCAGCAGCCTGAGTGGCGAACGCTATGCAGACATGTTGCTGCTCGTGATCCTAAGCTGGCTAACCAGCCTCGTCGGGTTACGCACCCACGATCTTCACGTGGTCAGTGTCGGTGCGAGCGAGTACAAGCAAGTCGTCAACGCGATAACCGCAGTCTTCGGGCTCGTCGCGATCTTCTTCCTTGTTGCCCAATTCGACACTGCTCGCTGGTTGTTCATTGTCGCGACGCCGCTGGGCATGGTCAGTCTCCTTGCCAGCCGATGGACCTGGCGCAAATGGCTAATCGCACAGCGAAAATTCGGGCACTACCTTTCCCGTATAATCGGCGCCGCCAGTCAGCCCGAGCACAAAAGCGACTTCCTTCGTGACCTTGCATGGAAACTCGAGGGTAGACCAATCGAACTGATCCGCGCCATCAACCTCGCGGACGTCGCGGGCCTGCAGTTCCATTTCCGACCGGTCGATGGACTCCCGCTGCTCCACATTGAAATCCCCCAATTTATAGGGGGCAGGCACCTCCTGAAGCGCGGATCCGATGTGGCGCTTTCGGGCATCGCACTAATTTTACTCTCACCGCTTTTCCTGATTATCGCCTCCCTGATCCGCGCAAACAGCGAAGGGAACACATTTTCTACCCAGGAGTGGGTCGGCCGAAATGGCGAGTGGTTTCAGATTCGGAACTTTCGATCCGTGGTCATGAACGCACCCGAATTGCCCGCCCGGAACTCACAGCTTTGGAATGTCCGCGTCGGCGACATAAGCCCTGTCGGCCCTTTCCGCCGCAACCTACGGAGGTGGTCGACTTCGAAGACCACGAGCACCGCCGTCTCCCCATCAAGCCTAGCCCGACGTTTAGTATGTGGAAGCTCAACGGCCGCTCGGCGCTCCGTCGGGAGGATTGTGCTCGGCGCGACCCCACCGCGTGAAGAACTGGTCCGTCATCGGAGGTCTGGTAATCCTTGGGCGAACTGTTCGCGTCGTCATCCATCCCGTCAGTGCGTTCTAATGTCCAGCAACTGGAGTAGAAAGGCTCGCAGACCATGACCCGAATTGGCTACGCCGCTGGCGCATTCGATCTTTTCCACATTGGTCACCTCAACATTCTCAAGCACGCCAAAAGCAACTGTGATTGGCTCATTGCTGGGATAGTCTCCGATGAAATGCTTCAACTCAACAAGGGAATCAGCCCGGTAGTGCCCTTGGCCGAACGCATGGAGATTGTCGAGAGCATCGCCTACGTCGACCAGGTACACGCTGAGACCGTTCCCGACAAGCTCGACACCTGGCAGGAGCTCCACTTCGATGTCTTCTTCAAAGGCGATGACTGGAGAGACACAGAAAAGGGTCATCATCTCGAACAGGAATTCGCTGCGGTGGGTGTTGAGATCGTCTATTTCCCTTACACCCTCTCCACATCGTCGACGGCACTCAAACGAGCGCTCAGTATTCTCGACGGCCAGCACTCCGAGGCCATGCAACGCTGACTGAGGTTCAAACCACTGCTTATCTGCTCCTCAAATCCGCGTTTAAGCTTTCGACATCGCGTGTCTTGTGAAACTATTGAGGCGGGCAACCCGAGCAAATCCGTAACACAGCCCCAAGTGAACCCGAGGTGCGCATGGTGGATCCTAGTTCGTCGCGAGCGAGACACGCTTCCCGAAAGCTTATTCCCGTGAAAGGACCCGCATTCAGGGCCAGGACGCGGTGGATTGCCGGGATGGTAATGCTTGCGACAGCAATAGTTTCCGTGACCGCCGCCACGCCAGTTGCGAGGGCCGACCGAGACAGTGGTGCTGGGAAGAACTTCATCGCCAATGGAACTTTCCAGTCGGGAAATTCGGGCTGGCAGGCGGGGAAGCACACGCGTCTCAGCTCGACTACGGGTTATCTGAGTTCCCGCGCAATGCGCATCTCGAGCACCGCCAATTTTCCCACCACCGTAACGCTCAATGACAGCGACAACTCGGTCAAATCCACGATCGCTCGACACGTCTATCGGGCAGCGGCCTGGGTGCGGGTCGAGAAACCGCAGCAATCGGTGGTCATCCGATTGCTGCAGGAGGACGAAAAATGGCGCGTCGTCGGTCACAGCCAGACCTACCAATGGCGCGCCGCTCCGGGTTGGAAGTACATCACCACCACCTACACGGCACTCAAGGGGACATCGTCGTCACTCGACCTCAACATCCTCGCGATGCAATTAGAGCCCAGCAATTCCATCGTGATAGACAGCGTCTCCCTCGTCGATCTATCGGAGCCTGCCCAGGCTCCGACCCCATCGCCAATACCGGAGCCAACAGCGCCTACGACCACTCCTCCCTCGTCACCGACAGGAACTCCCGCCCCGCCTCCCAGTTCAACTCCTCGCGACGTCACGACAGTGCCGCCCAGCCCGGCTGGATGGCACCTCGCCTGGAGCGACGAGTTCAACGGCGAATCGCTCGACCGGTCGAACTGGAATGTAGAGAACAATTCGACCTACGGCGAGGGGAATAAAGAGCTCGCCTGCCTTATGGATCGTCAAGAGAACGTAATTGTCTCGGGTGGCCTGCTGACGATCACAGCGCGTAGAGCACCCACTCCTATCCAGTGCGGGACGAATGATGCACGTTTCCCGCAGGGCCGATCCTACACATCAGCCATGCTGACCACGAAAGGCAAGCTGAACTTCGGATTTGGGCAATACGAGATACGTGCCAAGATGCCGACCGCGCAGGGAACGTCGAAAGGCTTGTGGCCAGCATTCTGGATGCGGCCACAGGAAGGGGGGATAGGCGAGCTCGATATTTTGGAAATCATCGGCACGGGAAAGAGCGATCCGTACAGTGCGAACCATGTGACCCAAACCATCCACTATGACTACGCGCCGACCTATCCGAAACAGGGAAACGGCTACGATCTACCCGTCGGAGATTTCGCCGACGGTTTCCATGATTTCCTCATCGACTGGGAGCCTGGTTCCATCACCTGGTATGTCGATGGCGTGGAGACCTTCAGAAGGGATACAGCCACAACATCATGGTTGAATTCCGCGTTCGTCAATAACTTCTACCTCAGGCTGAACATGGCCGTCGGCGGAAACTGGCCTGGATCTCCGGACGCTGACACGGCGTTCCCCGCCAACTACCAAGTCGATTACATCCGGGTCTACCAGCGCTGACTCACAACGATCAACTAATCATCACGAGGGGCCGTCCACGATGAATCTGCGGCAATGGCTGAAAACCTACACACTCGACCTGCGAGCGAATTCCGGTTACCCCAAGAGCCAGGCCGTGTTGTTCGGCCTCCGTAGTGCTCAATATCTGAAGTCCAAGTCGAATCCCCTCGCCCGCATCGCCTACATTCTTGTTGGCGGGTTTTATAAGCTCTCTTCGGAATGGATCCTCGGGATCGAGATCCCGGTAAGCACACAAATTGGTCCCGGGCTGCGAATCAGACATGGCGTCGGAATAGTGCTCAGTCCCCACGCTGTGCTCGGCAGGAACGTGCTTCTTCGCCAGGGCGTAACGATCGGGAATCGGCGAACTCTAACCGATTGTCCAATCGTCGGTGATGATGTGGAGATAGGTGCCTCCGCGTCCCTCATTGGCCCGATCGTCATCGGCACCAGGGCAAGAATTGGAGCGGGTGTCGTCCTCATCGAAGATATGCCTGACTACGCGGTGGCGTATACCACCGGCGTGGTGGTGAGGGCGGGTCGGGCAGCTCTGCAAGCCGATGAGCCAGTCAGCAAAAAGGGGGCGTTAGGCTTGACCGCACCGAGTCCAGACGCGATCTGAGTCTGTGCAAAAGCAAGGCCCGATCGACGAAGGTGAGCTTGGCACTGGCGCTCTTTACTGCAGATTCGAATCGCACGAGTGTCTCGTCGATTTCGACCGCGGAGAGATCGGACCGGGCAGAGAGCGTGGTCAGCCTAAAAAAAGGATGACCGAGTAGTCGTGTGCTCAACTCCTGAAAAGTAAGTGATGTTTCCTCGTTGCTCCACGACGCCCGGCGCCAGTCTGCGGAGGCTGTCACCTGGGTGGCGTGCGTGCGATAGAGAAGACCAGGAAGAGCTGCGCACCTCATAGACGCTCCTGCAAGCTGCATCCGGATCCAGAGGTCGTAGTCTTCGGCCGGCACATCGCGATACCCCCCAACTGTCTCAAGAACCACACGGCGGGCAAACATAGTTGGATGAGCGACTGGGTTAGATAGAAGAAGATGATAAGGAAACGCCGCGGTGCTGATGGCTTTTGGAAAGTTGGGGCGAATCTGCCGAGTCGCCGGAGTCCATTCGACGACCGTCGTGAAGCACACCTGATCGTCAGCAAGCACGCGCCGCTGGAACGCGAATCGCCAGGGCAGCACAACATCATCCGCATCCATTCGGCCGACGAACTCGCTATCCGTGTGATTGAGTAAGTGGTTCAACGCTCCTGTGACACCGGCCGCGTCGGCGGAGGACTGAACGCTGAGCCGAGGATCGGAGATTCCGGCCAGAATCGGTGCGGTGGAATCACTGCTCGCATCGTCGAAGACGACAAGTGCAGCGTCACGAGGGAGCGCACGGAGTGTTGATCTGACAGCGCGCTCGATTGTGCCCTCGCCGTTCTTGACCGGAAGAAGAATGCTCAGACGGGGCATCCGGCCATACCTCCGAAAAGCGTTGCTTTCACATGCCCCGACCCCTGCGGTTGACAATCCGAACCAGTGCGCCCGCAGGGGCGAGCCGTACCGCGATCGTTAAGGCGGCCCATGCCCGCAACTGGGTTCTGTCATGGCGAATCGATCGTCGCGCCCACCGCCAGGCAACTTTCCTCTGTTTCAATGAGGCATAGGCGAATGCAATCTGGCCCTCGATACGGGCCGACCCCTTGGGACTCCGCGAAAATTCCGGATGCTTGGCCAGCAGGTAGGTCAGCCCATCCGCGATACCCTGCCAGCGATCGGCGAAGAAAGACGCGCGATCCCAGTGCACAATAACCAGGGGCTCCTGGATCGCGATCACGTCTCCGACACGCGCGGCACGCAGCAGGAGGTCGTAGTCCTCACCATACGACGCGGGAAGTGCCTCGTCGACAAGCCCGACCACACCCAAAAGATTAGAGCGTCTAATCAGGAAGGACGACGGATGAATCTCGGTGATCCGGGATTCGAGCAGATCAAGGAAGGCCACTCTGGCGGGCGGAAGTCTTATATATGACCGCCCATTAGTCTCAATACGGATGCCCGTAGAGACAAGGATCGCCGAAGGCTCTCGGTGCAAGGCCTCGACCTGCTGGCTGATCTTGGTGGGCGTCCATTCGTCGTCATCATCGCAAAAGGCCACCAGCACGCCGGATGTCCCGAGGATACCGGTATTCCGTCCACCGGCGAGCCCCGGCGTTCGCGAATTCGACACGGTGGTAATCGAACGACCGACGGGGATTTCGATGTCGTCCAGCGGGTCTATCCCGATGCGATCGAAGACGACCACAAGGTCCATGGGACCCCTGTAATCCTGAAGGAGAATCGCCCTTATTGCTGCCCGCAGCAGAACGGGACGACCTTTGGTCGCGATTACCACAGAGACACTCGGAGTGTTCTCGCTGGGCACGGGATCGATGTCGCTCAAATCAGCTGACTCCGGATTTCCGCGGGAGGCGTCGGTAATTGGATTGCAGTTCCGTTCCTGAGAGCAAATAGCTCGGCTCTCGGGGGCGCATAGTAAGAGCAGCCGCGATCATGACAATGGCCAAACCTGCGGTCAGCAAGCCATAGTAGAACGACTCGACGAATGCAACCAAAAGGGCAGTATTACTGGCCACGCCCAGGGGATCCCAGCGATGCAGAGAACGTAAGTACGCCCAGATCAGCCATCCCGTGAAAAGTATCGCTCCAGGGAAGCCGTGTGAGAAGAGGACCATCCAAAATTGGCCCTGCGTGCCAACCGATGGAGCTCCCACCGTCTCCGATGGCCTCGGCGCACCGAACCCGAAGACCGGGGATTCCAGCGTCCGACGCATGGTCTCCTCATATAGGTTCGCTCGATCCGCTGTGGTGGAGCTGGCTGTGACGCGATCGTTAATTCTCTGTGTGACAGTGAGGGGAATGAATGCACCACCGAGCGCTGCGCAGAGCACGAGGATGCAGGCCAATGCGCGAAAGTTACCGCGGAGAAAAAGCCGGACCATCACATAGGCGAGAGCGATACCCAGTCCAAGCAGCATTCCACGATTGAGGGTAAGCAACGCAGGCACAAGGGAAGCGGGCACGGCCAGCGCCAGCCACCAGAACCGTCTCTCTCGCCTCACCACGATGATGTAGGCGATGACGATGGGGATCAGCATCGAGTAAGTGTTGCCCCATCCGTTTGTGTAAAGGAACGGTGCGCTGGGACGCGGGGCGAGCTTAAGCCACGAATTCGGGTTGAACTGGGTCGCCCTCCGTACGGCCATCTCCTGCACGAGTTCGTTCGAAAGTAACGATCGGGGAAGCAAGTAATACAGCGGAGTGTTGAACGACAGCAACGGGAAGAAGACCCCCAAGTAGCCACCAGCGACGACGATGAGCCAGAACACGGTGAGGACCCCGGCTACATATCGAAACGTCAGATTTTTTCTCGCGTTGTAGACATACAAGAAAATAACTGTTGTCGCAAAATAAAGCGCAGCGCGGTAAGTAAAACCGATCAGACGCCCGCTTGAGTCGATCTCAATGAGCGAGCAAAGCATCCATAAGATGAACACCAGCCAGAGGCCGAAGCCGCGCGGTATCTCCACTCGCCTTCGTCGCAGCAGGTAGTAAACCATGACTGCCGAAAGAATCACCCAGGCCATTTCCCCTAAGCCCAGCAGCCACCAGACCGGGAATAGGACGAACATGGCCGCGAATGGCCATTTGGGAAGCTCTGCACGAACCTGGAAGTCGTGACCAACGGCCCAAGGGAGGAGAATTCGGCGATCACGATCTTGGAATAAGGCGAGCTTCACCAGCAACAGCCCCTCTGCCAGATATGAACTCGACTGCCGCGACGGGTGATTCGAAGTTTGGCAGTTGGACCTTTAGTATATGGAATGTCGAGGCTTCCACGCCAATGGCCGCCGTCCGACGCCCAAAGCCAGTAGAACGGCAGGACGATTCAGCGAAGACCCGAGCGGATAGATATGAGTGACACGACGTCAGAAGCTGCGCACCGCTCCGGACTGGACTTGGGTCAGTACGCCTATATCGTCAAGCGGCAATGGCGCGTGGTCGCAGCAGCGGCCGTCATCGGCATTCTAGTTAGTGTGGGATACCTCCTTATTCTTGCCCCCGAATACACGGCGACGACAGATGTAAGGCTCAATGTCATCTCGGCGAATCCTTTCAGTCACGACCATCCGGCATCCGCTCTGCTTGACGACCAGACCGAGACCCAGATCGCGGGGTCCTACGCTGTGGCAGAGGCGGCGGCGAAAGATTTAAACGGGGATATTTCCGCGAGCACCCTGCGCAGCGGTGCAACGATAACGGCATCGGCCGGGGCTTCAGTAGTGCATGTCAGATTCAGTGCCCCGACAGCCAAAGAGGCCACACGTGGGGCCGACGCGGTCGCCAAGGCCTACCTCGACTATCGAGCGATGGCGGCCAGGGACCAGATCTCGAGGATCCTCGGAAAAGTGACAATTAGCCTCAGTGATCTGCAAAACAAGTTGGCCCGGGTGAATGCGCGTCCTGCGGCATCCCCCAAGAACCAACTAGTCGACGACCAAACAACAATCGACCGCAACCTGATCGTGACTGAGATCAATGGCGTGCTGGCGCAGAAGAACGGGCTTGAACAGGTCGATACGTCGGGAGGCTCCGAGCTGACCGCCTCCGCAGACAACGAAGTCGTTCAAGCCCCGAACACCAGTATTACGTTAATCGCCGGGCTCCTTGCCGGAGCTGTCGTTGGTCTACTGGCTGCCTTTCCGGTCAATTACTTTGATCGTAAAATCCGCAACGCGCGGGAGGTCGACCGTCTGTTCGGACCACTCGTGCTGGGAAACGTCACGAGTTCCAATGCATCTCTGCCTGAGGGGGGCGCAACTCTCGAACTCCTCAAGAGTGCGCGGGAGCGGCTGCTCTCCCGCATTGGAGCAGATGTTCGCTCGATGGTCGTATTCGACGATACGCCAGGGCCGGATGGATCGGACATACCCGCGAATATGGCGCTCCTTGTCGCCCAGTCCGGGCGGGGGACACAGCTACTGATAGCAGTCCCCTCTCCCGAAACTCGCACCATCCTGAAAACTCATCTTGGCTTGATTAGGACTGCAGGAGATAAGAACGGCACCCTCTTCAGGAGCAAGTTATCCCCCGACCTTTCGGTTTATCTCCCGGCAGGCACGAATTCCGGGATGGACATCACACCAACCATCAAAGCGCAGCTTGAGGCGGCTCCGGAAAGTCAGCTGGTTATGCTCGTTCTCCCTCCACGATCGCCGCAATCGACCCGTCTTGCAGCCGAACGAATATCAGACGCGGCCGTGATCGTCATCGCGACCAATGCATCCCGTACCGATCATGTCGACATAGTATTCAACGAACTCGCTGCGACTGAGGCACATTTTCTCGGCACGATCACTGTGCCGCACGATCGCGCTCTCCTCCTCGCTGCTGTGGCCCCGGAAGATTAGTCGATGGTTGACGTGGGCGCTTACTCGAGCGTTGACGTCGTCGGCGTGCCTGTCGGTCGCCTGTCGTTGATGGAGATCGTCTCAACGATTCTCGACTGGACTGAAACATCCGGCATGAAGGTTGCGCTCGGCGTCAACGCATATGTGTGCAACATGGCAGCACGCGATCCATCTTTTCGTGACAAAGTACTCGGCGCCGACCTCGCCTATGCGGACGGTCAAGCGATCGTCTGGGCAGCGAGGGCGCTCGGCGCTCCGATAGATGGTCGATCCGCTACCACCGACCTCATCTACCCTCTCGTAACGGAGTGTGTGCGCAAGAACAAACGCGTCTTTCTCTTCGGCGGGGCATCCGGAGTCGCTCAACTCGCGGGTGAACGACTGGCCGAGCACGCACCCGGCCTTCTTTTCCGTTCACATCACGGGGATGTTTCCCACGAGAGCACACAAGCCCTCTTGGTGGAACTGGCTGAGTTCAACCCTGATGTACTACTCATCGGGCTGGGGGACCCATTGCAGCAGAATTGGATCGTCGACAACAGAACCTCCCTCCAAGTCCCTGCGATTCTTACCTGCGGCGGACTGTTCGACTGGGTCAGCGGAGCCCACAAACGAGCTCCAGTTTGGATGATCCGCTCAGGCTTGGAATGGTTGTGGCGCCTGCTCCTCGAACCTCGTCGTCTGGCCAATCGCTATATTGTCGGGAACTTGACTTTCATCGCGCGCTTCAGCGTCCAGCTCGCGAGCTCCAAGCTTCACCGTCGGGCCCGCTGACTGTGCCGACACCGCCTATGGCCCCGCCCAACGCCGATCATTCGCGCGAACTAGCGCGCGGAGGTGTCGCCAGTTTCCTCGGAGCGATCATCAGCGCCGTCGCCGGTTTCGCACTCACTGTGGTGCTGGCGAGGACGCTGGGAGGTTCTGGATCGGGAGTGGTCTTGCAGGCGATCGCGATTTTTACGATCGTGTTAAGTTTCGCGCGTTCCGGGATGGACTCTACGGCGATATGGATCATGCCGCGATTGGCATCGGCGGATGTCAAACAGATCCGCTCGGCACTTGGTGTCATGTTCTTGACGACGGTAATTGTGGGGATCTTGCTGGGCGCAGCAACAGTGTTGGTTGCGCCTGTTTTCGGCTTGAGCGGAGATTCTGATGCCTCTCAACTCTCGCAGGCCATCTCCGTCATCGGTTGGTTCCTTCCCGTCGGAGCTCTCCTCTTGGTCGCCTTATCAGCGACCAGAGGCCTTGGCGGCGTCTGGCCATATGTGTCGGTTGGCAGTATCGCCCTACCCGCTTCGCGCCCGCTCATCGTCGCGGTGATGGCCGGTCTTGCCGGTTCCCTGGTACTTGTGAGCGTGGGGTGGGTGTTGCCTCTTCCATTCGCGCTGATCGCAGCCCTCATCGTTTTACGATTCCAGGTGCGGCGGCATGAGCGCGCCACCGGCGAGCGGGGACATTGTCGGGCTACGCCCGCGCTCTCCAGATCAATCTGGTCGTACGCGTTCCCTCGCATGATCTCCGCCGGCCTCGAACAGTCCGTTCTCTGGCTGGACGTTCTCATTGTCGGCATCGTCGGCGGTTCGGCCGCGGCCGGTATCTACGGAGGAGCGAGCCGGTTCATCGCGGCAGGATTGATCGTAGATACCTCGATCCGGGTCGTCATCTCGCCACGCTTCAGCACTCTACTCGGCCAAAAGCGCATCCCGGAGGTCGCTGAACTTTACCGGACGGCGGCAACTTGGCTAGTACTTTTCAGTACTCCTATCTACGTAATACTCGCCCTTTTCGGCCCTGTGGTGCTCGGCTGGCTCGGACCGGAATTCGCCCAGGGATCGACCGCGCTTGCCATCCTCTGTGCAGGGGCAGTTCTTACGTTCACGGCCGGCAACATCCACTCTGTACTGCTCATGAGTGGTAGAAGCGGTTGGGGAGCATTCAACAAAGCAGTCGTGCTCGTCATCAACATCGTTGGCAACCTGCTGCTGATTCCCGTCATCGGCATCGTGGGTGCCGCACTCACCTGGGCACTCAGCATGTTGGTCGATGCCGCTCTGGCAGCTATCGAGGTCAGGAAATTCGTTGGGATCGGTATTGGTTTTCGAGCTATCTCTTATGCTCTGCTGGTGCCCGTCGCCACGGTCGGTGTCCCGTCAGTCATCCTCGTTCTCACCATGGGACCGACTCTCGCATCGATGCTCTTTGCCATCGGAATCGGCGGAGTCCTATTGGTGGCATGGTGTGCCTTGGACCGTGAGCGCTTGCAGCTGCAGCATCTGTCACTCTTCGCCAGACAGGTTCGGCCTCCCGAGTAACTGTATGACCCCATAAGTGGGGGTACACGACTTTCCGTTAGGGTAAAGAACCACGGAATCTCGCGGCTATTGTTATCATCAGTCTGATGGCGTCAACCCGAATAGCGCCGGCTGCACTTTGAACAGGTTTTACCCGTGAACCTTGAAAAAATCCTCCCCCAGGACCCCAAGCGCGTGTCGGCCCGCCCACCGACCTACTGGCTGCGAGCTGCGGGCTGCGTGATTCTTGTAGCTTGTGCCGTCGGCGGAATCGCGCTCTCCGTGACCATCGGCACGCCAACACACACCTCATCTGGCTCGAAGGACCTTCCGTCCGGATCGTCGGGTTTCGTCACGGTCGCTCCCAGTCCGTCACCCACCGCCCCGGCACCTGAGGGGGCAGGACCGGCACCTGACAGTGCGGGAACGAGGATTACGAACGTGGTCGCGAAAAGTTCAGTCAAGTCCTTCCTTTCGGCGGTGACGAAGATCAACGCCGATAGCGGCACTCTTGCGACGGAGCTCTCCACGGTCGCTAGCGGCACAATTGTGGACGAGCTTGCTAACGAACAGCAGGAACTTAAGGCCAATGGCTGGACGCTGAGCGGAATCGCGACCGTCGACTCGGTCAAGATCGTGAGCATCAACACGTCTGTCAACCCGTCTACCGTGACGGTCCAGGCCTGCGTCGATTCCAGCGACGTTCAAACCCTGGATAGTGACGGCAAGTCACTCGGGATCCAGACCGGTTCCGCAGCCAGGGCATTGAATCTCTACACCCTTCAGCACAACGCGGCTGGGTGGCGCATAGTCTCCCGCACCTTTCCAAACGACACAACCTGCTAAGTCAGGCGCACGCTGTCAGCTCTACCCAGGCGAACCAGACAACATCTAAGGAACCCGTAATGTCAACCCGAGCAACGAGCGGTCGATCCCCCTGGGCGCTCATCACAACCGCATTCGCCATCGCCGCAGTTCTTGGCGCTACGCTCACGCCAGCGACCGCCAACGCCGAGGCCCCTCTGCCGTCACCGGACGGTCTCTCCATGGCGACGGCGGCCGCGTCGTGTTGGGAAGTAAAGCAGTTCAATCCGGCAGCATCGACTGGGGTGTACTGGCTCGCCACCCCCCAGCTCGGAGCCCCCGACCAGTTCTACTGCGACCAAGACACCGATGGCGGCGGGTGGGTTCTTGTTGGCCGCGGTCGACAGGGTTGGTCCGACACCACCGAGGGGCGCGGCACCACAGCCCAGGTGCGCGGGTCGGTCACCGGTATCGCGGCTTTTACCCCACGACAACTTTCGGCGAAAGTGATCGGTGGCCTCTTAAACGGAGCGAGCGTGAACTCTTTGCCCGATGGCATCCGCCTGAATCGCGCGACCAATATTGACGGTACGACTTGGCAGGATTCCACCTTCACCATATCCTCTCCGCGGCCCGACTGGAGTTGGGCCTTCGATAATGCGCAGCGTGTCGGCACATGGAAAATCGGCTCGAGTAGCGGCAGTGGAGGCGGTACCAACAATTTTGGTAGCGGGTCAGAGTTGAACGTCGTGTCAACCACCAGCGGCGCTTCACAAGGCTGGATGGCCGGCTTTGGCTTCGGCACCTCATCGCTCGGAAGCACCGATGCCGGCAGCTATATCTGGGCCCCAAACAGCACATCCGGAAACCCTCGACCATTCACCCAGGTATACCTTCGGCCGAAGCTCCTGAGCGCGACCTTTGCCAGCATCCCCGATGCTGGCACGACAACGGTTCAGAACGCGCCGATCGCTCAGAGTGCTGCTTTGCCCACCGTGTGGGGTGTTGCGGGGCTCGGTGCGGGACCCAACAATATCGAGGGCGCCAACGAAGTATCGGCGTTTGCCGAGGGTAACGGCGTTGTCTATGTAGGCGGCAACTTCCTTACCGTTCAGAAGAGTGCTGGCGGCGCAAGCCAGATCGCCCAGTCCTATCTGGCGGCGTTTGACGTGCGTACTGGGGAGTGGCTCTCATCCTTCCGTCCAACCTTTGACAAGCAAATCAAGGCCCTGGCAGTGCTGCCGAATGGCAGCGTGGCTGTCGGAGGTTACTTCAATCAGGTGAATGGACAATTGAATCCTGGCTTTGTGGTTCTGAATCCCACCACCGGGGCGACCGACGCCGGTTACTCAACCCAGCTGATCAATAAGGTGAGCGGTGGAGTACCGATCGTCCGGGCTTTGGATGTGCAGGGGAACTGGCTTTATATTGGCGGTGATTTCACGCATATGACTGGTGGATCGACGACAAGTCAGGTCTACACCCGAGACGCAGGTCGAATCTCGACCGCCAACGGCACTCCGGACCCAAGCTGGAATCCGGAGTTCAATGGCACCGTGGTCTCTCTCGACGCCTCAAGCCAGGGCGATCGTGTCTATTTCGCCGGATTCTTCAGCGCATCCCAGGGATCGACAGCAGTCAAGGGTGCCGCGATCACAACCGATACCGCGGCCGTAATCCCATGGAACATCAACTTCTCGGCTCCTGCCAACTACCAGCAAGCCGTAAAGGAAGTCGGGAACAGAGTGTGGATCGCTGGCTCGGAACACATGCTGTTCAGCTACGACCGTTCGAATATGGCAGAGCTCAGCACGACGATCCTCGGATCTACAGGCGGAGATGGACAGGCAATTTCGACAGATGGTACGAACGTCTACGCTGGCTGCCACTGCTTCTGGACTGAATATACTGGAGCCAGAACCTGGCCATCGATAGGAACGTCTTGGACATCGGCGAATAAGATTAATTCCTTCGGAGCATGGAACAATGCCACGGGCGATTACGTGCCGCAGTTCAATCCGTCGCTGAGCCAACGCCATGGTGCAGGTAGCTGGGCACTGTTCAACGACTCGACAGGTGTTACCTGGACTGGCGGCGACTACTCAGCGTCTCAGAAAGCTGGTTCAGCTGGTCAATGGTCCGGCGGCTTTGTGCGATTTGCAGCCAACGATTCGAGTGCACCGACGGCTCCGACCGGTTTGACCGCGAGCTTGGCAACAGATGGGAAAGTCTCGCTGAGTTGGACCGGATCTACGGACGACAGGGGCAGCGTCACGTATCAGGTTCTGAGAAATAACATAGTGGTAGCGACCACCACCAGTCTGGCCGTCACGCTTGCGGTTGCCCCCTCCGACACAAAGTACTTCGTCCGGGCCGCGGACGCGAGCGGCAACTGGTCCGCCAGCACCGCCGCAGTGAAGGCGGTTGCGGTAGCTCCTGCGGACAATCCGGTACTTATCGCGCCGGCAAGTTTATGGAGCTTCTCGTATTCCACGAACGCTCCGGCATCCGGTTGGCAGGCTACTGGCTTTGACAGTTCGGTCTGGCCGACCGGCGCTGCGCCGCTCGGCTGGGGACAACCGGTTCTGGGCACGACCCTCACGGCTGCTGCACCTGCTCCGCTAACGTCCTATTACCGCAAGGCGTTCACGGTAGCGGACGCGACAAAGTTGGCATCAGTCACGCTGCAAACTCGTGCCGATGACGGGATCGTCGTGTACGTGAACGGAATCGAAGTAAACCGCACCAACATCGACCCAGGGAACGTTACGTCGACCACGTATGCCAACGTGGCTGTCTCTGCGGCAAACGCCCTCGCAAACCCTGTGAATATTTTGGTGGCCGGCTCGGCTTTCGCCACTGGCACGAATGTAATAAGCGTAGAGGTTCACTCGAACTACCGCTCAACGCCAAGCGCGAGTTTCGAACTCTCAGCGACGGCCACGTTCGGCCCGTAGCCTCCGGTGGTCATCCGCCCCCGCCGCACCCGTCGCTGGGGTGGCGGTCGGGTCAACCTGAGTGCACGCGTTCGATCGGAATGTGCCGGACCCCCGTTTGGAAGGCCTTGAGCTTCGATGCGTCACCATGGCCTAACGGAGTCGAACCTCTTGGCGGGGGTCACTCAACGCTTGGAACCACGCCGAGAACGGACGTTACTCCCTCACCCGTGATCGCCTAGCTCCGCGGCGCATGCACGGTGGCCGATCTGGATCTCCTGGAACGATCCAGATCACGACACGAGCTGACGATGGCATCGTGCCTTATCTGAAAGCAGTTGAGATCTTGAGAGTCAACATCGACCTCGACCCCGTCAGAAATGAATCGCCCTGGGTTTCGTTCCTAGGGTTTCTCTTGGGAAGCGGTCGCTTTCAAGCGTGATTCGGGATCAGCGTAGTACTCGTGTTCGGCTTCTGTCGGGGTGCGGTAGTCGAGCTCGGAGTGGAGTCGTTGATTATTTCACCACCATACCCATTCCAAGGTTGCAAGTTCGACCGGCGGGGCCGTGCGCCAGGGTCAAGGGCGCGGATCAGTTCAGCTTTGTAGAGGGCGTTGACGGCCTCAGCCATCGCGTTATCGCAAGAATCTCCGACCGTCCCTGTTGAGGGAATAGCGCCGAGTCCCGCGATTCGGTCCGTGTAAACCATGGCCATATACTTAGAGGCGTGGTCGGGATGGTGGGTGAGTCCCGTGAGGTTTGCGCCCACGTCGAAGGCTGCCATTTCCAGTGGCTTGCAGAGGCAAGATATCGGCCTTTACCGTCGACGCAACGTTCCATCCCACGATCCGCCGTGAGAACACATCAGTGACGAACGCGACGTAGGCGAAGCCCTGCCAGGTGTCCACATAGGTGATATCAACGACCCAAAGCCCGCGGGGTCCGTCGGTGCGGAAGCGCCGTTGCACGAAATCGGTGGGTCGCGCGCCGGCCGGATCAGATGTCGTGGTGAACCCCCGTTTAACGCGCTTGACACCGTGCAACTCGAGCGAGCGCATGAGACGTCCCGTCTGATCGCGGCCGATCTCCCAACCTTGCCGCTTGAATAGTCGATGCATTTTCCGAGGTCACGTCCCGCTGAGTGGTGGACTTTCTCAACACCGTGTGGGTCAGTGGTTTTAGTTTAGGCGGCGGCGAGTTCGGGGAGGATCACCGCCTCGTCGATGACCTCGACGGGGTTGTTCATGACGGCCAGCTCGAGCATGGAGCTTTCCGAGAAGTAGCGTCCTTCGCCGGCTTCCCACTCGTCGTGCTGCTCGATCAGCACCGATCCGGCCAGGCGCAGCAGAGCAGCGGGGTTGGGGAACACACCGACGACGTCGGTGCGGCGTTTGATCTCCTTATTCACCCGTTCCAGCGGGTTCGTGGACCAGATCTGTCGCCAGTGGCGCCTGGGGAACGCGGCGAAGGCGAGCATGTCGGGTTGGGCAAAGATGGTACGGATGATCGAGGCCACCATATCTTGGGAGCCCTTCGGTACCACGGCGAGGACGTTTCGCCTGAAATGGACCCGGCAGCGTTGCCATCCGGCGCCTTGGAACACGGTGCCGATGGCCTTTTCCAGCCCGGTGTGCGCGTCAGACATGACCAGCTTCACCCCGTTCAGGCCCCGGGTCTTCAACGACCGTAGGAACGCGGTCCAGAAGCCCTCGTTCTCGCTGTCACCCACGTCGAAGCCCAGCACATCCCGGCGCCCGTCGGCGGCCACTCCGACGCCGACGACGACGACCTGAGACACGATCCGGTGCCCGACCCGGGCCTTGCAGTAGGTCGCGTCGAGGAACACATACGGGAACTCCTGCGCGGTCAAGGTCCGGTCGCGGAACTGTGCGACTTCGGCATCGAGGCCCGCGCAGATCCGGGACACTTCCGACTTCGAGATCCCGGCATCCGCGCCGAGGGCCTTCACGAGGTCGTCGACCTTCCGGGTCGAGACGCCGTGGACGTAAGCCTCCATCACGACCGCGAACAGGGCCTGGTCGACGCGGCGGCGCCGCTCCAGCAGAGCCGGGAAGAACGACCCGGCGCGCAACTTCGGAATCCTCAAAGACAGGTCCCCGGTCGTCGTGGTCAGCGTCCGTGGGAGGGTGCCATTCCGCAGCGCAGTGCGATCGGAGTTGCGTTCGAACGGGCCAGCACCGATAAACGCGGTCGCTTACCTCTCGAGCAGCTTTTAATAAAGGGTCTCGGTCGCGGTACGGATCCGGTCGGTGACATCGGTGAGCTTCAGTTGAGCAAGAAGTTCGAGCAGGGCAGACTGAACTAGAGCCATCGTGGTTTGTGTCCTTCGTGAGTGTTTTAGTCTTTACTCACTGACCATCCCACGGTAGCTCTTCACGTTGTCGAAGCAACGCTCAGGACCGGGAAACCACACCACTCACGGGGACGTAACCTCTTCCGGACTCCATAGACGCCATAGTTCTCGGTGTGCAGGCGCACTATCTCGCCACCGATCAGTTGATCCGACCGAGCCCGGGCTGACGCTGGCCGGCTCTTCGCGGCCCGATATCCGCGTGCTGTCACGAATCCCACCTCAGGTGCCCGCATGGTGCGGCAGACGACCTCGGCCCCGAAGCGATCCTTCATCACATCGATGAAGCGGATCATCTCGATGAGGGGCGGCCGAGCTCGGTGGCGAAAAACACGCTCGCTGCGCGGAGGATCTCGTTCGCTTTCTCCAACTCGGCGATCTGCTTCTTCAGTCGTTTGAACCGCGCGAACAAGGCAGTTTTCGCAAGCGCCGCACGGAGCATCCGCGTCGTGGTCGAATTGGGGGGCTCGGCGTTCGTCGTTGGCACGAACATGTTTGCCATCGACGTGCACTCCAACATCCCTCCACCCCGAGCGCGAGTTTTGAACTGACAGCTATTGTCAAATAATGCATGAGGATAAAAGCGAAAGTCCGCCGCGACACTCAAGCTACCGTGAGGCGCTGTATGGTCTGAACGGCGCCCAGAAGTCTGGCGCCGGGGTTCCCGCCTACACGCGCTGGGTCAACAGACGCTTAGCGCGTTATGCGGCTGCTGGGGGCTACGTGTGGAGATGGACGCCTAATATGGTCACAGCCAGTAGCGCTGCATTTTCTGTGGTTGCAATCATTCTCGTGATCGCGGTGCCCGCTGAACAATGGACTGGATTCGTCATCGGCCCGTTCCTCGCTATCGGTTATCTACTCGACTCGGCAGATGGGCAACTTGCCCGACTACAGCGCAGCGGCGGTCCTGCCGGGGAATGGCTAGACCATGTCGTCGACGCAATGAGAACTCCGGCGGTACATCTGGCGGTACTCGTCGGGTTCTGGAGAGAGCACCAACCTGCGTGGGCGCTGGTGATCGTCCTGTGCTATTGCCTTGTCAGCGTGGTGCAGTTCATGAGCCAAATACTTGCGGAGCAGCTGGCGACGCGTCGAGCGGCTACCGACTCCGGTGTGTTGCGGTCCTTTATCTTGCTCCCCACAGACAACGGGACTTTCTGCTGGATCTTTGTTTTGTGGGGATTTCCTCCGGCCTTCCTGGTGGTCTATACGATGATGTTTGCACTGAATACTTTTCATAGCGCGATCTCGATGCGTCGCAAATATCGCGGACTGCAAGAGACGCGATAAGTTTCCCTACTGACAGCGCGTCACCCCAATAGTGAGGGCGGGGTTCGCTCACTCGTATGAGGCGAGCACCTCGAGGATCGCCTCGCCATACTTCGCGAGCTTGTTCTCCCCGACACCGCTCATCGTGCCGAGTTCGGCGAGCGTCGTCGGAGTGCCGGTGGCGATCTCGCGAAGTGTCGCGTCGTGGAAGATGACGTATGCCGGCACTCCCTGCTCCTTCGATTCTGCGGCCCTCCAGGCCCGGAGGCGCTCGAATACGGGAGCAGCTCCGACAGGTAGCTCGACCGCAGGACCGCGGCGGGCCTTGGTCGGCCGCGCTGCGCGCTCCGGCTCGCGGCGCAACATTACCGACCGTGCTCCAGCGAGCACCGTCGCGCTGGCCTCGGTCACAACGAGAGTTCCATACTCCCCCTGCACCGCGAGGAGCCCCTGCGCGAGCAACTGGCGAACGACACCGCGCCACTCCTGATCTCCGAGCTCGGTGCCGATACCGAAGGTCGACAGCGAAGCGTGGTCGTTCTGCGTGATGCGCGCGGTGGTGCGGCCGAGCAGGATGTCGACGATCTGCCCCGCTCCGAACTTCTGGTTGCG
>Ga0209512_1002259_pt1 | contig 21078 bp, 16 predicted proteins | sample frozenSSSSmetaG_FD_184142 | JGI IMG/M metagenome (GOLD analysis project Ga0209512, IMG submission 184142) | Glacier valley bacterial and archeal communities from Borup Fiord, Nunavut, Canada, to study Microbial Dark Matter (Phase II) -... | ecosystem: Environmental > Aquatic > Freshwater > Ice >...
CCCCTTACCGACATAGAAAAAATCGCTTGTAGCTCGTTCTACGCGGTCGGAATTTTTCACCATCAGGGTGTTGATAGGTATTTCAGCAGCCTGTTAACTATGTTCCCGCATGAATCACCAAACCGATAGCGTTTTCCGTACAACCTTTTGACCGTAATCAGACCTAAAAATTTACCTTTCCGCACAGAGTCCGACAAACAAATGTTTCCCGCCACCGGTTTGGACAAATTCCGTCGATTAGGGCGCGGTACCCCCCATTGGAATCGAACTCCAGCGCCGCCACCGCTAAAAAGCTCGATGGCCTTGGCGATAACGACCTCTACTGCGCCGACCAGCTGGTGCCGCGAGTCTTCCGCCAGTGAAAACGCATCAGCTCGCCAAGTACGATGCCTGATTGCCACTCTCCTTTTTCCACTTTTTTAATGATGCTCGGAAGTTGTTTTGACTCGACTGCAAAGGCTTTGTATTCTTTGAGCAGTTCAGTAAGTGTGTGCTCACTCATCGCTTGGATTTCATCTCTAACCAGAGCGACCCTACTCTGCCCTGCCTCCCGCAACAGTCTTTGACTCACATCCGCCGGATTCACCGGCTTTGGCACTTCTATCGTCTGGATGTCATTTGTGACTTCTGCGATTTCACTCGGTGCCGCCTCCTCTTCCAGCCCGCGATTGGTGAGGACAGCCTTCAAATATGCGACCTTTGACCGCACCGGACTCGCAATTTGTGAAAGTCTTTGAGCAAGCTTATTGAGTGCGGCAAGAAACTCTTCGTTCCCGTGACGGAGCCACAACTCCTCCGCCACAGCATTTGGAATTCCAAGCTTTTCTGCCTTGGCAAGCCCAGACCCTTGTATCGGCTCAGGCCGCTGCAACTGTTCCAGCGGCTTTTTTCGCACATGAAATTGAAGATACTGAATGGTCTTGCCGACCCTGATTTCTTTGGCTTCAACAATTAGCTCACTGACCTCGTTGATTTCCTCGACCGCGGGCTTCACCGTGTCACGATTGAAGAACCTGAACTCGACTTTTGAATTTGGCGCCATGGGCTTGCCCGACAGCACGGGTACCCACCATTTCCACTCCCGCTTACTCGTTAAATGCGACGGGTTGTCCTGGTAGCGGGCGCAAATCTCATACAGAGCCAAGCCAGCGTGGCTTCGAAATTTTGAGATCGTTGAGCGGTTTAGCTTCGCGAAGATCTGCGGGTCAAGCATCTCCTGCCGCAAGGACGGCGGGTAGGCCCAGTGAACCCAGTGTTCGCCGTTTTGAAGCTTTAACCTGACCTCGGCAAGCAGTGGCAAGGCACCCCACTCCGTTGTCTCACCCTCCGTCGGCGATTGCCATTCGACAACGTGCGACACCATGGACTTGAGGTCGGCTTTCAGGCGAACCTTGGTTCCAAGGTTTCCATCAAACCCTTTAATGATGGTGTTCACAGGCGCGCCAAACATTTGCGTCTTGGAATCCTCAACGCCCTGCTCCTTTGCCAGCATCATCATGATTGTGTAGGCCTGCCTGGCCACGCGGGTGATCGCTCCAGTCGTTGGAACGATGGCCAACGTGGATACTGGCTTGTGAATTTTGTCGGTCGGCTCAAACGGCTCTATGCTCATGCCGCCATTATGTGTGAATTTCTAGAATTCACAAAAAAAACAGCGCCATTCCGGCGTTTCCGGGATTCGCAACTCGTTATTTTCTCTCACATTTATCGGTTTCTGACGGTCTCGTGGTGCCGGCACAGGCATCAGAAGTCGTTATTTCTTCTCACATTTGCGCCGCCAGAGGCAACCGCATAGCGCCGATTCCGTCAACTCACGATGGCATAGGTGATATTTGAGGATCACTGACCCAGGCGTTGGCTGCCGTTACTTCCTCTCACCCAGACGTTATTTTCCCTCACTCAAAGGTTATTTTCTCTCACACAAGCGTTACTTTGTCTCACTTGAAACGGTTGTTTTCAGAGGAGAAGTGGCACCGTAAAGTCTTAAACTGAATTAAAGAATTAAAAGAGAAGGTCTCTTGTGCTCGACAGTCCGCATGACGACTTTTTTAAAAAGTAGCCAAGTCAAAAGTCAAAAGTCAAAAATTACACTTCAGCGACGCTGTCTAATTGTGATTCATGAAAATTTGGACAATACGTCTAAAAATAGATGAATTTCCCATCCAAGGATCCCTATACTGGAATCATGAAAAAACAGACTCAACCCACGTCGCCAAAAGTCAATCTGGATGACTTGATGAACATCGCAAAACGAGCGGATGGCGTTTTGTCCGGCGTTCGTTCCAGCATGCTAGCACCAGAGCTAAGAAAGCGCCCTCCCCTCTTTTCGGCGAATCAAGTCGGAGAGTTCTGCGGCATCGATGCCGCAGGAATGCAATACCGAATCAGAAAAGGAGAGCTCCCAGCGGCCTCCGACCTCGAGCCCGGCAAGAAACGCAAGATGTTCACCCTGGCCGACACCAGGCTGTGGACTCAGAAATTCCGGAAGAAATACTTCCGCCCAGAAGGGGTTTCCGGCATCGTCATTGCGGCAGCAAACTTCAAAGGCGGTGTCAGCAAGACAACAACCGCAGTTACGCTGGCCCAGGGCCTGAGCTTGCGTGGCCATAAGGTGTTGGTCATCGATATGGACCCGCAGGGTTCTACGTCGAATCTCTTTGGTTTACTGAATGCGGATATTGATGATGACCAGACTTTGCTTCCGCTTTGCTATGGAAGCGAAATCTCCGTTGACTATGCGATCCAGCAAACGTATTGGGATGGCATCGATGTCATCCCAGCAAGTCTTTCCTTGTATTCAGCGGAGTTCGCACTGCCAGCGCGCCAGAAGGATTCCGCCAGCTTTGAGTTCTGGAATGTACTGAAATACGGAGTCGACACGGCGCGTCAAAGTTATGACGTCATCATCATCGACACCCCCCCTGCCCTGTCGTACCTCACCATCAATGCGCTGCTCGCAGCTGACGGACTCATCATGCCGATTCCGCCCAGCACCTTGGACTTCACGTCAAGCACTCAGTTCTGGAACCTGTTCAATCAGCTTGCGAACTCTCTCGTCAAGATGCAGGGTAAGACAAAGGACTTTGATTTTGTGAACGTTCTGCTTTCGCGTGTGGATTCCAACGACACCTCCTCAACGGTGGTGCGCGAGTGGATTTCCGCGGCCTATGGAGATATCGTGTTGCCGGTCGAGATACCGAAGACCAGCGTTACGTCCGCAGCCAGCGCAGAGTTCGGGACTGTGTACGATGCCAATGTTGCTGAAATCAACCCGCGCACCTATCGACGGGCCTTTGATGCTTACGAGCGATTTGTTGAGCTCATAGAGGGCCAACTCCAAGTTGCCTGGCAGCGGCAACTCAATGAGCTAGATTCCGAATCCGACATGGGAGCCCAGTGATGTCACTGAAAAAGAAAGCTGCACAGATCGACCTGGGCAAGTTGGTCGCTGGTGTCACTGCCCATTCTAGCCCGACCGCGAATCCGATGAATCCTGGAACCACCGGAGCCGGCATGACAGCCATTGGCATGCATGCCGAGAGCGTCTACCGGGACCGCAAAATCGCCGATGAAAACAAGATCCTCAAGGACGAGAACGCGGGTCTTTCTGAGAAGCTTGCGGAATTCAAGGGCTCAGAAGTTACCAAGAAACTCGACCCAAAATTTGTCCATGCAAGCCACTGGGCCAATCGTTCTGAGGACTCTTTCAAGTCCAAGGAGTTCGAGGCGCTGAAGTCGGAAATGGAATCGGCTGGCGGCAACGTTCAGCCAATCAAGGTCAGGCCGATGGCGGGGAGGGCAGGAGAGTACGAAATCGTCTTTGGTCATCGGCGCCACCGTGTTTGCCTGGAACTCGGGCTTCACGTGCTCGCGTTGATTGAGCCCATAAGCGACGTGGAGTTGTTTGCGCAGATGGACAGGGAAAATCGGCAACGTGCTGACTTGCGACCGTATGAGCAGGGTGTTATGTATGCGCGGGCACTGGACGAGGGTTTGTTTTCGTCGATGAGGAAGATGGCGGAGACGCTTGGAGTTGATCAGAGCAACGCCAGCAAAGCGGTAGCCTTGGCAAGGCTGCCTTCTGCAGTTTTGTCGGCATTTGACTCGCCGTTGGTTGTTCAATTCAATTGGTCGGCGAAGTTAACTGAAGCTCTTCGAAAGGACCCAGACCTCGTGTTAAGTCGCGCGGGCGAAATTTCGAAGCAGATCCCCAAACCCTCCGCCTTGGCTGTTTTTTCGAGATTGGTTGAAACCGCCGCGGGAAACCAGACGAAGAAGAAGTCAGTTGAGTTGGTCAGCAAATCAGGCGGAAAGGCGAAAATCACGTTCGACCACAATAAAAAGACTTACACAGTCGACATTCGTGGCCTCGATTTAAGTAAGCTGCCAGCGCTTGAAAAAATGCTCAAAGAGCTGTGAGGTACGGTACCTCACCAGCAAATTCTGCGTAAAAAATGGGTGAGGTATCGTACCTCACCCATTTTTTTGGCTCTCCCAGTACGCCGTCCGGGCCTGGAATGGAACGCTGAGTGTCGATTCTTCAGCCAGTATTGGGCGACGAAGAAAACGCTCTGCGCTGACATCCTTTTTCCAAGCCGCCCTAGCGTCAGCTAAGGATCTGGCAAACAATAACTTCCCGGAATCAGCAGCCTTGAGGTAACGCACAGTAGTTCCAGCGCGGCAGGTGCGGATCGAAACGGATGCGTATGGTTTGGAGGAAGTCTGCGGCGCACTTTTTACCGGCTGCGTAAACGCCATCCAGGACGTCCACAGTCACTTTCAATCCGGTCGTGGTTTTTGTCTTCTGCATGAACTGTTTGGCGATGCCCACCGTGTGGAAGATAACCCCTTGGCAAGCCCGCGTCACATGGGCGAACAAGCGATGCTCGATTGGGTTGTGCTTGGGAAGCAGTATGGCGGGTAGTGCGCGACACGGATTTCCAGCCCAAGCTGCTCGGCCAGCTTTTGTAGCGCCTCCTTGAACACATGCCGACTGGAGGCGTTGGAGCCGCCGCCATCGCACAGCAGCAATAGTCGGCTGGCGTTGGGGTACTGGTGCACGCCATGCTGCGTCCACCAGTGCGCGATGCTGTCGCAGCAAAACTCGCTGGTGTCCACACTGGTGTTGAGGTGCATATAGCCCTCGTTGCGAGCCAATTCATACAGACCATGCGGGATCAGTTTTCCCGTCCCCGCACTGGGAAAGTCGTGGTCCAGTGTTTGCACTTGGGTTTGTGTGTGGGTGGTGCCTTCGCGGGCAAAATTGCCGATCAGCTCTTTCTTCTTGGTGTCGATGCTGATGACCGGCTCACCTTGCTGTAAGTACAGCGCTTTGAGGCGGGCAATGTTTTCAAACTGCGCATTGCGATCAGGATGCATGCCCATGGACTTTTTCTTGCAGGCTTTGCGCTGGCCCAAATGGCTTTTCTTGAGCAATTTGCGCGCCACGTGCCGACTCGCCGGTGTACCCATTTCAGCCAATCGCCTGCTGATCTCGCGTCTGGATAAATTGGTCCACAAAACACCTTCGCGCATCGGGTCGCCTGCTGTGAATTCCGCCAGAATTTTGTGGAAATTCTCCTGAAGCGTCGCACTGCTCTGGATCAGGCACTTGCGTCCGCCCCCTTTTTTCGAACCCGACTGGCTGCGGGGTCTTCTGCCAACTCCAGCTCAGTGAGTCCTTGGCGCACGGTCTTGCCATCTATTTTGAACAGACCGCAGATGTACTCAAGTCCACCGTGCGTCAATTTCAAAACCTCAATCGCCGCGTACCGACGCCGATTCTTCTCCGATAGCGACGCAAATAGCCGCTGCATCTTCAACTCTATGTCTCTTGTATAGACCATCGCTCTGCCAATCCATGCTCTATTTTCAGTAGCAGTGATCATCCCACGTGTGGCGGGAAAAATCGCATTCCGGGAAGTTGTTTCTTGCCAAATCCTTAGTGACTCGTTTAGTTGCCGCGAACAGCCTCAAGGATCACCCAAACGCTTTTCCCAGCTCATCCATCCGTCTCCTGATCGGTGCCCGGCCATAAATGGCCGTCGTGGTCTGGATGCTTGCATGCCCCATCTGTGCCTGGATCACATCGAGCGGCACCTCGCGTGCAATCGCCCGGGTGCCAAAGGTATGGCGCAGCCAGTGGGTGGTGGCCCCGGCGAGCTTTTCCCTCTCCGCTGCCGGCAGGCTGGACGATCGCACGGCTCTGGCCAGCCAGCCTTTGACATGCTCGTACAGCGCCTGGTAGCCCAGCGGCGCCATTGGGTCCCGGGTGCTCGCCAGTAGTGGCGCGCCTGGCGGCGCTGTCTCCATGCCGCCCAGGTGCCGGGCCTGAAGATAGGCCTGCAGGGCCGCAAAAGCCTGGCCAGGAACAGCGGCGATCCGGTTTTTCGCCCCCTTGCCGTGCACCTGCATGACCCAGCAGTTGGCGCTGCTTCGGCCGTCTACGAGCTTGTCATCCCCGCCATCCCGTGCTTGCATCTGGAAGTCACCGAGCCGCGCCTGCAGCAGCTCGGCCGAGCGCAGGCCGACCGCTTCGACAAAGCTCAGGATAAAGCGTATCCGCTCGCGTGACGGGGAGGGCGCCTGCGCATCGATAAAGCGCATGATTTCCCGCATGGCTGTCTCGCTGAAGGCCTTGGTGTCGAGCATCTTCTGGTTGCGGTCATCGCCTGTGTTCTGGTTCACCAGCAGCCAGGGGTTGGCGGAAAGGTACTGCGCGGCTTGCAGCCAGGTGAAGAGCGAGGCGATGATGACAACCGCCTGGCGATGGCTGGCGTGCGACAGCGGTCCGCGAAACGGCGCCCAGCCGGGCGCCTCAGGCGCAGCCCGCACGCGCGAGATCCAGTGCGCCGGGATGTTCTGCAAAAAAGCCATGTAGTCGCCGCACAGGTTGACCGACATCTGGGCCAGGCGCGCCCCCCGGCATTCGTACTGCAGCCACAGCAACAGCCGCATGGCTTCGCGCCGGTAGACCCGGGCCGTCGCCACCGAGCCGGCCCGGGCCTGGATCCAGCTGGCCACGGCTTCGCTGTCGTTGCGCGCCTGCAGCAATGACGTGCCCGGCCGGGCGGCTGCGGCTTCGAGGCTTGGCGCTGGCTGGCCTGCAATCCCTGCCAATTCCTGCCGCGCTGGGCTGCTGCCCAAGACCCGGGCGCCGAGCGGGAAAGATGGAGGGGATGGGGAATGGAATTGGGAATGAGATGTGGAATGGGACAGGGAAGGGGCGGAGCAGGGGGAGGGCACCTCAAAAAGCGCCGGCGCCGCTGCCAGTGCAAACACGGCGCGGGCCGGCCGGGACTGCCCGGGCAGCAGCGTCGCCAGGTGGTGGGCCATGCGCTGCGCCTTGGCCTGACCAATCGCCGGCAGCGTGCGGTACCAGCGTCCGCCGGCCGCGATGCGACGGCCCAGCTCGCCCAGCGAGACCATGCCGGCGGCGACCAGTTTGTCCGCCGTGGCGTCGTCGAACCAGCCCGAGACCAGGTCGCTGGCCAGCGGGGTTTCGGCGGCAAGCGTCTGCAGCCGGCGCAGCAGCGCCAGCTGGCGCTCGCGCAGGCGCTGGCCGCGCGCGGCCCGCCGGTCCGCCGGCCAGGCCTCTTCGTAGAGTTCGAGCACTTCGGCTTCGCTGAAACCGTCCAGGCCGCGCTCGGCTGCGAAGTCTTCCAGGGCAGGGCGGCCAGAGCCAGCCGGTCCCGGCAAGCCCGCGTGCAGGCGCAGGCCGATCAGCCGCCAGGCGCTTTCCCCGCGGCGCCTGGCCACCGCGCGCACCGCATCGGCCGCCTGCTGGTGCGCGGCCCTGGCCTGGTGGCCATGCTCGACGCCGAGGTAGCGCCTGGCGCAGTCTGTGATGTCCAGTCCTTCGGCGACGGCGCGCAAATGCGCGAAGTGGTGCGGGCCCAGGCGGTGCACAAAAACGGCGTGCGCGCGCACATCTGGGTTCGGGCTCGGGCTCGGGCTCGGGTGCGGGTTCAGGGTCGCAGCAGGCATGTGGGGCATGCTGAATCAGCCGGTCCGGTGCCTGGCGCGGCGCGCCGGGGCGATTTTTCGGGTCACCAGAACGGCGCTGGCGGGGTTTTTGTGGTGGTGTTGAGGTGGCAGGTGCATGGCGGTGTTTAAAGCGGCTGCAGGCGGTTTAAACCGGCCGAAATGGGTAAAAAAGCGCCCGGAACGCCCCTGGACGCGATCCATACGGTTCAGGCAGCCCTGAGGCGCCCGGGCAGGCCCGGCCAGGCTTGCGGCCGTACCGGCCGACCGATCGACCGTCTGCAACTGCTTGTCGGGCTTGGGTTTTTTCAAGGCGTGCGGCCAGGCGGCGGTTTTGACGGGTAAATTTTAACCTTAGATAATAAGAGTTTTCACTGCGATCAGTTACCCGAACGCTTTGCCCAACTCATCCACTCGTCGCTTGATCGGCGCCCGGCCATAGATGGCTGTGGTGGTCTGAATGGACGCATGCCCCATCTGGGCCTGGATCACATCCAGGGGCACCTCCCGGGCGATGGCCCGGGTGCCGAAGGTATGGCGCAGCCAGTGCGTTGTCGCCCCGGCCAGTCGCTCCCGCTCGTTGGCCGGCAGCCTAGAGGCCCGCACCGCTTTGGTGAGCCATCCCCTGACATGCTCGTAGAGCGCCTGGTAACCTACTGGCGCCATCGGGTCCACGGCGCTGGCCAGCAGGGGCGCGGTGGGCGGCGCCGCCTGGATCGAGCCCAGGCCGCGGAATAGCAGATAGTCTTGGAGCGCATGCAGCGCCTGGCCCGGAACGGCTGCGATCCTGTTTTTCGACCCCTTGCCACGCACCTGCATCACCCACCCTTCGGGCTCCATCCTCAGATTCCCGAGGGTGGCTGACAAGAGCTCGGCTGAGCGCAGCCCGACCGCCTCGACAAACAGCAAGATAAAACGGATCCGGGCGCGCGAAGGAGAGGGCGCTTGGGCGTCGATGAAGCGCAGCACTTCGGCCATCGCCGCCTCGCTCAGCGCCTTGGTGTCCAGCATCTTCTTGCCTGGGTCATCGCCCGTGGACTGGTTGACCAGTACCCAGGGATTGCTAGAGAGATACTGCGCGGATTGAAGCCAGGCGAACATCGAGGCGATGATGACGATGGTCTGGCGGCAACTCGCGTGTGAGAGCTGGCCACGAAACGGTGCCCAGCCGCTCTGGCCGGGGGCGGCGCGCGCGCGAGAGATCCAGCGCGGCGGGATGTGCTGCAAAAACACCATGAACGCGCCGCAGTCGGCGACCGTCATCTGGGCCAGTGTCGCCCCCCTGCATTCATATTGCAGCCACAGCAAGAGGCGGTGTGCCTCGCGCTGGTAGAGCGTCGCCGTAGCCAGCGAGCCGGCGCGGGCCTGGATCCAGCTTTGCACCGCCTGCAGGTCCGAGCTAACCTTCAGCAGCGGGCGCGGCAAAGCTGCATTCGTCACGTTCGCCACCACAAGGTCGCCTGATGCCGCATCCATTTGCGCGTCAGAAGCGCGGGAAGGCGAGGACGTCCCCCACAGCGCCGGCGTCGCCGAGAGCGCAAAAAGAGGTTTGGGTGGTTGCACCTCGCGCGGCAAGAGCGTGGCCAGGTGGCGTTCGATGCGCCTCGCCTTGGCGATGCCGACTGCTGGCAGGGCAGAAAACCAGCGCCCGCCCGCCGAAATGCGGGCGTTCAGCATCTCCAGCGTGAGCAGGCCTGCCGTGACAAGCTTGACCGCCAAAGCCTCCTCAAACCAGCCCGCCACGAGGTCGCCAGCCTGCGGGGTCTCGGCGGCCAGGCGCTCCAGGCGGCGCAGGAGAGCCAGCTGACGCTCACGAAGGCGCTGGCCGCGAGCGGTTTTGCGCTCCAACGGAAAGGCTTCGGCGTAGAGCTTGAGCACCTCGCTTTCGGAGAAGCCGTCCAAGCCGTGCTGCTGCGCGAACGCCTCCAGCGATGGTTGCGGCATGCCTACGGGACTCTGGATCCGCAGTCCCACCAGGCGCCAGGCGCCGTCGCCCTGGCGCCTGGCCACGGCGCGCACCGCGTCAACGGCTTCGTGGTGCGCCGTCTTGGCTTCATGGCCGTGCTCGATGCCGAGGTAGCGCCGGGCGCATTCGCCCAGGTCCAACCCTTCACTGACGGCGCGCAGGTGGGCAAAGTGGTGCGGGCCCAGGCGGCGCACGAAGCGACGGCTTGAAAGCGTGGAAGAGGACGAAGCTGGCGAAGCGGGGGGCGTGGAGGAGGGCGGGTAGGGCATGACGGTGAACCGGTAGGGTGCGGAGGAGGGTTTTGCGGGTCATCAGGACGCGCCAGGCGGGCTTGAAGCGACCCGGGCAAGGGGTTGGTAGGCGAGCGTTGAAAAGGCGCTGGCGGGCCTAAAAAACGGCCGAGCCCGACAGGACAGCGCGTCGCAGCGTGCGCTAAGCGCTTGTCAGGCTTGCAGATTTTCATGCGCTGTAACCGTGGGGTGTTTTTGACCGCTGGATTTTACCCTGAGATAATGGCTCTTATCTTAGGTCGGTGTCCTGACTGCTAAAGGGTCAATCTTCTGTTTGTCCCGTTCACACAACTATAGGTAGTTTGTTGAACTATGCAATCTCCTGTCTGTCCAAATGGTAGGAGGGTTCACATCATGTCTGCTCGTCTCGCATGTCCTCCTGCACCAGGATCCTTGGAGGCTTACGCGGTGCAGTTCGAGCCCCTGTTCCAGACACTGGCCCAGCGCCATGGCTTTCGCACGTATCTATCCGGATTGCTGTTGCCGCGCGAGCTCTCCAAGACACTCACGGCACTGGTCGGCGCAGAGCCGCTGGTGCAGGCCCAAGCGGCCGAGGTGCAGAGGCTGCAGTTTTTCCTGTCCGAGGCCGCCTGGGACGCCGAAGCGGTCAATGCCCAACGACTGGCACTGCTGGCCGCCGAGCCTGCAACGGCGCCATCGGCCGAAGGGGGTCTGGTGATCGATGACACGGGAGACCGCAAGGACGGCAGGGCCACCGATCACGTGGCGCGCCAGTACCTGGGCTCAGTGGGCAAAATCGACAACGGCATTGTGACGGTGACCACGCTGTGGGCCGACGAAGAGCGCTACTACCCGCTGCATGTGATGCCCTATACGCCCGAGAAACGGCTGGCAGGTGGAAAGCAGGATCCGCAATTTCGCACCAAACCCCAAATTGCGCTGTCGCTCGTCGAGCAGGCGCAGGCCGCCGGCATCGCGTTTTGCGCCATCGTGGCGGACTGCTTTTACGGGGATAACAATGCGCTCGAAGCGGCACTCTTGCAGCGCCGCCTGCCCCATGTGCTGGCGCGCCGCGGGGCGCTCGGGCGCGGCTGGGCGCCAGCGGAGGCGGACCATTCGTTCAAGGAGGCCGCGCAGGCGCTGCCGCTGAGTGCCTGGCGAGAAGTGCTGCGCCGCTTCCGGGACGGCCACACCGAGCGCTGGTGGGCGGCCGAGCTCACGCTATTCGGGTATGGACCTGACCAGCCGGTGCGCGCAGTGTGCGCCACGACCGAGGGGCGCGCGTTGCCGGAGTTGTCGACCTGGTACCTGACGACCAATTTGCCTTCGCCGCTGGGAGAAATTGTGCGCCTGTATGGCTTGCGCAACTGGATCGAGCAAGGGTACAAGCAAATGAAAGATGAGCTCGGCTGGGCCGACTTCATGGTCCAGAGCGATCGGGCGATCCGTCGCCACTGGACGCTGGTGTGCTGCGCGTTTGCTTTTTGCTGGTGGAATGAAGCCTTGCAAGTGCACGCAGACGACTCGCAACTTGCCGACATGTCCGAAGCGCCACCCGAGGCGGGGGAAAAAACCGGCAGTCTCAAGGCGCTGCCGTGCTGGCCGCGCCTGCTGCGCGCGGTGCGCGCGTGGCTGACCCCGGGCTACTGGCTGGCGCGCTACTGGAGCGCCTTTGCCGACACGCCCCCGCCGGCCGAGCTCGCCGCGCTGCTGGGCGCCTTGAACGCCGGCCACGGCATTAACCTCTACCTTCGGCTTTAACAAACTACCGTTAAAAGGAAAACTCAACCCTAACGGGGTTATGACACAGCGCCGTGCTCAACTCAAACCGCTTTTCACCAGCTTCATGTACGTTTCAACCACCCATTCGGGCGGCTTTCGCAGCCGGCGATCTTTCACGTAACGCATGTATAGATAACTTCGAGCACTTTGGAAAATGTAAGCCAGCGCTTCGAGCTCCTTGTCCTGGAAGTTCTTGATTTCGCCGCGCTCGACGCTTCGCTGCAGCGAGCTCACGTAGTGTTCGGTGAGAAGCGCCATGTGCCTGGCATGCGCGACCGGGGCTGCGACTTCCGCTTCATTGAGGACGCGGAAGAAGCCTGGGTTGTTCTGGAGGAACGAAAAGAACGCACGGAAGCCGCGCTCCTCGACTTCGAAGAAGGTCTTGGCGCCGGACACTTCGGCCCGAAGGTAGGTGATCAAGTCGAAGCCCACATGCGGAAGCAGCTGGTTGAGCAGGTCCTGCCGCGAGCCGAAGTAGAGGTAGAACGTCCCCTTCGCCATGCCCGCGAGTTCGGTGATGCGATCGATGGACGCATCCGTGTACCCGTGGTCGCCGACGATCTTTGCGGCCGCCGCGAAGATTCGGTTGCGCAGCTCCTCGGTCCGCTGCATCTGCGCCGGCGAGCGTGCGCGAGGCGGGGCTTTCGGTGCGCTTTTCAATGGTTTTTTTGTGGTCAGCATGGCACGTCGCCCTCTGCGTTTTCTGTCAATGCTAGCCCATGGCGGGGCGTGAAGGTCCGCCCATCGCAGACCAGCCGCCGTCGACGGGAAAAACCGTGCCGGTAATGTAGGCCGCCATCGGCGAACACAGGAACAGGGCCGTTTGGGCGATGTCCTCGGGCCGCCCCATTCGGCCCATCGGAACGCGCGAGAGTGCAGCTGCCTGCAGCGCCTCGTTACCCTCGAACAATGCGTCCGACATGGGAGCGGCGATGTAGCCGGGTGCGATGCAGTTCACGCGCACGCCCAGCCGAGCCCATTCGCCGGCGAGGCTGCGTGTCATGTGGGCGACGCCTGCCTTGCTCGGACCGTACGCGTTAGAGGCGGGCACCGCAAGCTGTCCCGCCACCGAACCGATGTTGATGATCGTGCCGCTGCGCTGCGCTACCATGCTGCGGCCCGCCTCACGGCAGGTCAGGAAGGAGCCTTTCAGGTTCACCGAAATCACCTTCTCCCAGATCGAAAGTTCCTGCGCGAGCGTCTTCGCCACCGGCTCAAGCACGCCGGCGCTGTTGATCAGGATGTCCAGCCGGCCATGCTGTTGCGCGACCGCTGCAAACAGCGCGCGGACATCTTCCTCTGAGCTCACGTCGCACGGCTGCCGGGTCAGTGTTCCCGGCGGCCGATCGGCCTCTTCGTCGGCCATTGGCACTGCCGCAAAGCGAAGATCCGCGGCGACGACATGCACGCCCACGCGTCGGAGTGTGCGGACGCATTCGGCGCCGATGCCGCTGGCGCCACCGGTCACCACGTCCACCTGGCCCTGCAACGCCCGCCAGGGATCACCGATCGAGTCCTTGTCCTTGTCCATGTTCATGTTCATGTTCATGCGGCATCCTTTCAAAATATGACTTAATGGTCATTTAAGCATAATCATTCATTGAATGAAAGCAGAGAGCATGGGAGAACGGCCGTTGGGAAAGATTATCAGCATCCATCAAATCTCCAATGTACGAGACAAGAATCGTAGATAACGCATGGCAGATTTTCAATGTCGATGGGTTGCTCGAGGACCGCAATGCAGCTTAGTGATCGGGTAAACACCGATACAGACGCATTCGAAAAAAATGTAAAAATGACTTATCAGTCATAAATAATACTGTAGTCAGTAAAGAAACCTCTCAGATGAATCACCCTATGCCGAATTCCTCGAACGTGCCGAACGAAAGGAGCGTTGAAGCGCGCGAATGCCTGCGCTTGAGCATTCGCGAGTTCGTTGAACGCGAGATGCCGAGGGAGGCGGCAGCCCGCTGGGATCGCGAGAACGAATTTCCGCGCGATGTTTTCGCCCGATTGGCTCGGATGGGGGTAATGGGGCTGGCCATTCCGCGTGCGCTGGGCGGGACCGGCCGCGACATTGTCTCGACGATGGTGGTGATCGAGGAGCTGTCGCGACGGAGCCTGGCCGTGTCCGTGCCCTACATCATGGCGAGCTGCTATGCCGGCATGAACCTAGTGGAATTCGGGTCGCCCGGGCAGCAGCGGGATCTGCTGCCACGCGTGACTAGCGGCGACCTCATCTTCGCCTATGGATGGACCGAGCCTGATGTTGGCGCAGACCTCGCAAGTGTGAAGACGCGCGCCGTGCGCGACGGCCACGAGGTAGTAATCGACGGCGCCAAGCGCTTCTGCTCGGGGGCCGCGCTGTGCGACTATATCTACACACTGGTCCGCACTGGCGACGTGGGTGATCGTCATGGTGGGCTTTCGCTGGTGCTGGTGCCCCCGTCGACGCCGGGCGTGCAGATCTCGAAGATCGATGCAATGGGCATGAAGGGCGCGGCGACGACCGACGTCGTGTTCGACGGCGTCCGCGTCCCCGTCGCCAACGTCATGGGTGGCGAGGCCGGCTGGGGACGCGGCTGGGCAATGCTGATAGGGGCAGGACTCGATGTGGAGAAGCTCGAGGTCGCGGCCATCGGCATCGGCATCGCCACGGCAGCCCTCGACGACGCGTGGCGCGCCGTGTGTGCACCGCGCAGCGGCGAACGGCCCGACCAGTCGGCGACGCACCAACTTGCCGACATGAAAGCGCAGGTCCACGCGGCGCGGCTGGTGCTCTACCACGCAGCCGAACTCGCCGACCGACACGAGAAGTGCTCGGTCGAGACTTCTATGGCCAAGTTGTTGGCGGGCGAGGCTGCTCGCGATGTCGCGCTTCGGTCGCAGGTGATCCTGGGCATCGAAGGCTATGTCCAGGGCAGGGACGCGGAGCGCCATGTTCGCGACGCGCTCTTGGTTCCCATCATGGGTGGCTCCTCCGCCATCCAGCGCAACAACATCTTCAAGTGGTCCGCCGCCGCGACCTAACCTTTATTCTGCAGGACTTTTCCATGAATTTTGACACCCATGCAATCGCGCGCTCCGTCGGCGCCGTTTCGCGAGAAGCGCCACGCGCTCTGCTTCCCGGCCGCTGCCCGACCCACTACAAGAGGGATTGCGCATGAACGCCGACGCAACGGAGGACATCGCGCAGGTCCGCGATCTGGTGCGCAAGTTCGTCGGAAACGAGATGCCGCGGGGATTGGCGGCGCAGTGGGACAAGGAGAATCGCTTTCCGCGCGAGGTATTCGACAAGCTCGCGGCGCTGGGCGTTCTCGGGCTCACAGTCCCAGAGGCGCACGGCGGATTGGGCCGCAACATCGTGGGTGCCATGGTGGTGATCGAGGAGTTGTCCCGCCGAAGTCTGGCGATCGCGATTCCCTACATCAACGCCGCCTGCTATGCGGGGATGAACATCGCCGAATTCGGTACCCAGGCGCAATGCGATGAGTTGCTGCCGAAGGTGGTCGCAGGGCAAATGATCTTCGCCTACGGCTGGACCGAACCCGACGTCGGTGCCGACTTGGCCGGCGTGAAGACGCGTGCGGTACGCGAGGGCGACGCGTTCGTCGTCAACGGAAACAAGCGTTTTATTACCGGCGCAGGCGAAAGCGACCTCATATACACGCTCGTGCGCACGGGGCCGGAAGAGGCGAGGCACCGCAACCTCACCTTGCTGATGATCCCGCCGAGCAGCCCGGGTGTGACGATCACGCCGATTAGCGGACTCGGCCTCAAGGGCTTTCCGACGGCCGACGTGAGCTTTGAGAATGTCCGTGTGCCTGTTGCGAATGTGCTGGGCGGCGAGGCGCGTATCGATGACGCATGGTCGATGATCGCTGGCGTCGGGCTCGATGTGGAAAAGCTCGAGGTCGCGGCGATGGCGGTTGGCATCGCCCAGGCCGCCTTTGACGATGCTTGGGTCTATTCGCTCGAGAGGCGCCAGTTCGGCAAGCCGATCGCCGAGTACCAGTCGATCCGCCACAAGTTGGCGGACATGCGCACGCAGTTGCATGCGGCGCGCCTGATGCTGTACGACGCGGCCGCGCTTTGCGATCAGCACCGGCCGTGTGCCGCCGAGACCTCCATGGTGAAGCTCTTCGCCACCGAAGCCTGCAAGGCTGTCGCGCTGGAGTGCCAGACGATCTTCGGCGCCTACGGCTATGTGAAGGACTTTGACGTCGAACGCTATGTGCGCGATGCGCTGGGCCTCCCGATTATCGGTGGATCCTCTGCCATCCAGCGCAATAACATTTACAAGTCGACCCTTAGGAGTCTGCAGTGACAGCGAACGTCATCGATCTCACCGGCCGCAGCGCGCTGGTCACTGGCGGTTGCAGCGGCATCGGCCGGGCGGTGGCCGAACTGTTCACCGCATTGGGGGCACACGTCGTCACGGCGGACCTGGACGAACGCGGCGGTGGCGGCGTATCGGGTGGCCACGTGCGCGGCGACGTCTGCAACATCGACGACATCGATGCGATGGTGCGAGAAGCCAGGGCGGCCACGGGCGATCTCGACATCCTCGTCAACTCCGCAGGCATCGTGAACGAATTGGTGCCCACGATCGATCAGGACATCGCGCACTGGCAGCGCGTGCTCGACGTCAACCTTCGTGGCACCTTCCTGGCCTGCCGACAGGCGGCTCGGGCGATGCTGCCTCGGCGCCAGGGTGCAATCGTCAACCTCTCGTCGATCACCGGTTTGGCGGGATTCCCCCGTCGCAGCGCCTACGGGCCGGCCAAGGCGGCCGTCGCCTTGCTGACCAAATCGCTGGCCTGCGAGTGGGGTCCGCACGGACTGCGCGTCAACTGCATTGCGCCGGGCTACATCGAGACCCCCATGACGAGCGCCCTACTGCACGACCAGCGCGTGAACGCCGACCCCATTTGCGAGCGGACGCCGCTGGGGCGCATGGGCCAGCCCGACGAGATCGCTCGGGTGGCGGCCTTTCTGGTATCGGACTGGGCCAGTTACCTCACCGGCGCGGTCGTGCCGGTGGATGGCGGATGGAGCGCGTTCGGCGGTGCAAGCCCCGTGCAGGGGGCTTAACAAGAGAGTAGCCGGAGCGCTCGCGCACCGGAATTTGAATCAATCCAAGGAGACAGACATGAATGCAAATCGTAGAGACGTGATAAAGGCGATCGGTGCCGGCAGCGTGATGGGCTCGAGCGCGCTGATAGGGGGGCTCGCCATGGCCCAGACTTCTGGGCCGATCAAGATCGGCTTCATCAGTTCGCTCACCGGGGCGCAAGCGCCGCTCGGGCAGCCGATGCTGATGGGCGCGCAGATCGCAGTCGACCAGATCAACCAGGCGGGCGGTGTAGGCGGACGCAAGCTCGAACTCGTGGTGCGCGACGACAAGGCCAAGCCAGCCGACGCCACGGTCGCCTCGCGTGAACTGTCCAGCGACGGCGTGAACCTCCAGATGGGCGTGGTGTCGAGTGCGGTTGCGCTGGCGCTGACCGCCATGCTCGACCAGCAAAAGGCCGTGCTCATCACCTGCGCAGCGCACTCCGACCGCCTCACTAAGGAAGCCTTCGTGCGCAACTACTTCCGCGTGACCGACAACCCCTACATGCGCGAGCGCTTCATAGCCCGTGTCATGGCCGAGCGCTACCCGGAAGTGACGTCGTGGTCCGGTGTCATTCCCGACCACGAGTACGGGCGCACCACTTGGAATTGCTTTGAAGAAGGCATTCTGGAGTACTACCCGTCGGTCGCAAAGAAACAGCCGAAGATCACGCAGGCCGTGAAATCGCAATACGGCGCCACGGATTATCGCAATGTCGTGGCATCGATGATGGCGCTGCCGGCCGAGGGGTACTTCATGTCGCCTTACGGTGGCGATGCGGTCACGCTCTTCAAGCAGGCACAGCCCTTCGGCTTCTTCAAGAAGGCCAAGGTGGTGGTCGATTCGAGCAACGAGTTCATTGTGGCGCGTGCCATGCGGCAGGAACTGCCTGAGATGTGGGTGGGCTCGCACTGGTATGCGGGCGCGTTCGAGAATGTCGCGACCAGCCGCACACTGCTGGCTGAGTACACCCGCCGCACCAAGGACCGCTATCCGGACGGTTTCGTTTCCGAAGGGCACGCTGCGGTCATGGCCTACGCCAAGGCAATCCAGGAGGCCGGCTCATCGGCGACCGATCCGGTGATCGCGGCGCTTGAGAAGGTCCAGTTCGACACGGGCTGCGGCCCGCGCACGTTCCGTAAGGAAGACCATCAGGCCATCAAGCCGATCGTCTTCTACAAGCTGCGCGGTTCCGCGACCGCCGCGGAAGGCTTCGAGGTGGTGGAGTACGTGACAAAGCCTGGCCAGGAGTTCATGGACCCACCGACGCCCGGCACGCCGCTCGCCTTCAAGCACATCAAGCGCTGAGACGCCCCATGCAGCAGATGTCCTTCATCGTCCTCAACGGCCTGTCATGGGGGATGACCATCTTCCTGACGGCCGCAGGGCTGTCGCTGGTCTTCGGCATCCTTCACATCCTGAACTTCTCGCATGGCGGGTTCCTGATGGTGGGTGCGTACCTGTCGTATTCCATTGGCCATCTGTTGCAGGCCAATAGCCTGTGGGTCTTTTTGGCGCTTGCCGTGCTGTGCGCCGTCGCCGTGGGGGCGCTGGGCGCCGTGGTGGAGAAACTGGTGTTTCGACGGCTTCGGGGCGTCAATGATGCCTATTCGCTAAGGGCTCGTTAACAAATAACTTGTTCAATTAACCGTTGTCAGATACTCTCTGGCGTATGGTAATTGATTCAGTGATCAGTCAACGGTGGGAAGTGATGCGCGAGGCGCTCGACGAGCGGCAAAGGCGCCTGCTGGTGGGCGTTGAGGCAAAGGTTTTGGGGCGCGGCGGGGTGGCTGCCGTCGCGCTGGCCACAGGCGTGTCGCGCACCACCATCAGGGCCGGCCTCAGTGAGATCGAGGCCACAGGGCAAACTGCACAGCAGACACATGCACTGACGGGGCGCACGCGCCAGGCCGGCGCAGGGCGCAAAAAGATCGAGCTCAAGGATGCAACGCTGCTGCCAGACCTGCTGGTGCTGGTGGACGCAACGACCCGCGGGGATCCGGAGTCACCCTTGCGCTGGACGTGCAAGAGTTTGCGTAATTTGGCCGACGAACTCAAAGCCAAAGGGCACGCAGTGAGCCACGTCGTGGTGGGCAAACTCCTCAAGAGCCAGAACTACAGTTTGCAGTCCAACGTCAAGGTCATTGAAGGCAATCAAAGCCCTGATCGCAACGCCCAGTTCGAGTACATCAACAGCCGGGTCGCGGCGGCCCTGCAGGCCGGCGTGCCGGTGGTCTCGGTGGACACGAAGAAAAAGGAACTGGTCGGCGCGTACAAGAACGCCGGGCAGCAGTGGCTGCCCGGTGGCGAGCCCGTCAAAGTCAAGGTTCATGACTTCATCGACAAGGAACTCGGGCGGGCCAATCCTTATGGAGTCTATGACATCGGCGCGGACGAAGCCTGGGTGAGCGTTGGGACCGACCATGACACCTCGGCATTCGCCGTGCAGACGATCCGGCGTTGGTGGTTCAGCATGGGGCGAGAGCGCTACCCGCAAGCCCGGCGGCTGCTCATCACCGCCGACGGCGGGGGCAGCAATGGGCATCGCGTGCGGCTGTGGAAGCTCGAGTTGAGTCGCCTGGCGCAGGAGACGGGACTGGACATTGAAGTGCATCACTTCCCGCCAGGCACGAGCAAGTGGAACAAGATCGAGCACCGACTGTTCTCGTTCATCACGATGAACTGGCGCGGGTGCCCCTTGATCAGTCACGAGGTCATCGTCAGCCTGATTGCCGGCACCAAAAAACGCAGCGGCCTGAGCGTTCGCGCCGAACTCGACAGCGCTCAGTACCCCAAAGGGCAGGTGGTCTGCGATGAAGACTTTGCAGCCATCAAGCTCGAGCGAAATGAGTTTCATGGAGATTGGAACTACTGCATTCGCTCTAGTGCTTGATTGGGGAAGACTTTCCGCCTAAATTTAGGTCTTCCCTGGTTTTTCAGCGGAGGTCCATCATGCCCCGGATTTTGCCTGCTCTGCCCTGTACGCCTGAACAACGCGAGATGCTGACATCCCTGGCCCGGGGCAAAAAGGTTCAAGCGCGACTGAAGGAGCGAGCGCGCATCGTGCTGTGGGGCGTTGCCGGGGTCGGCATCAAGGACACGGCCAAGGAGATGGGGCTCGACAAAGACACTGTTTCGCTGTGGCGAGGTCGCTTTTTGACCGCTGGCGTAGCCGGTCTGCAGGACCGGCCTCGTGCGGGAGCGCCGCGCAAGCACGGCCCTGAACTGCGCGAGCGCATCCTGGCCCAACTCGAACTGGCGCCGCCACAAGGGTTTGGCCACTGGGACGGCCCCTTGCTGGCGAGGACGCTGGGGGTGGGCGCGTGGCGTGTTTGGGAAATTCTGCGCATCGAAGGCATCTGCCTGGCACGCAGGCGTTCGTGGTGTGTCAGCCAGGACCCCGACTTTGCCGCCAAGGCCGCAAGCGTGGTGGCGCTTTACCTTTGTCCGCCGGACAACGCCATCGTCCTCAGCGTGGACGAGAAGCCTTCCATCCAGGCCATCACGCGTCCAACGGGTTTTGTTGCGGCCGGCAAGAAGGTGGTGCAAGGCGACAAGAGCACCTACAAGCGCAACGGCACCACCACACTCTTTGCAGCCCTTGAAGTGGCGACCGGCAAGGTGATTGGCCGGGCGAACAAAACGAAGACGCGCAAGGATTTCCTGGCCTTCATGGACGAGGTCGTGGCTTGTGCTGCCACGGGTAAAGTCTTGCACGTCGTCATGGACAATTTGTCCACCCACAAGAAGTGCGATGAGTGGCTGTCGCGCCATCCGAACGTGAAATTTCACTACACCCCGACTTCGGCCAGTTGGCTCAATCAGGTGGAAATCTGGTTCGGCATCTTCACTCGCACTTCCCTCAAAGGGGCCAGCTTCACCAGTGTCGATGCCCTGGTTGCGCACATTTCTGCCTACCTCACGGCCTACAACCAGAACCCGGTGCCCTTCGCGTGGAAGAAGCGCGAGGTGCGGGGCAC
>Ga0209512_1002260_pt1 | contig 21072 bp, 17 predicted proteins | sample frozenSSSSmetaG_FD_184142 | JGI IMG/M metagenome (GOLD analysis project Ga0209512, IMG submission 184142) | Glacier valley bacterial and archeal communities from Borup Fiord, Nunavut, Canada, to study Microbial Dark Matter (Phase II) -... | ecosystem: Environmental > Aquatic > Freshwater > Ice >...
AAAATTCATTCAACCATTTTTCAGTAATTTACAATAGTAGAAGAATGATCATGTCAATTAAATTGATATTTATTCCTTTTACTGTAAGGTACCTACCATTGCAGAGTACCCTTTAAATTCACACAAATTGTCAAGATAATACTTACTTTCCAAACCACCCAGCGCCTTTATCCTATTCCAATCCTGACACGCTCCATCCTTATCTCCAAGTTCATATCTGCAAATCCCTCTGTAGGCCAACAGACATTTTTCATTCGGCAAATAGCGAATCGCTTTATTATAATTTTTTAATGCTCCTTTAATGTTTTCCTTAACAAACAATTGTTTGTTCCCCAATTTATAGAAAAGTTTTGCCTGATCAACAAAATTTAAGGCATAATATTCAAAAGCAACAGACACTTCTTTTTCCATAGCAACGGGCACTCCATTATTTAAGCCAGGCCTCCAAAATCCGTTGGTAGTTTTTAAAACCCGTATTACTTCCCGGTCAATTTCCGGGGATACGCTGTTGATAATTTTGAAATCGGTTAATTCACCTTTTGGGGAGACAACAAACTGTATAACTTCTGTTCCTTCTTCCTTGAAGAATTTAGTCTTTTCAGGAATTTGAATCTGTCTTGCCAGGTATTGATTTAAAGATCCAAACTGGGTATCATTCAAAACGGTTCGCAATTCTTCAATCCCGACAAATCTTGGAGGGGACACATTTACGCCTTTTATTTCATCGGAAAACTGCTTTTTCTCCTGACCGAATGTGATGACTGAAATAAGCATACACAAAACGAGAATAACTGTCCTTTTCATGGCTATTACTTTTAAATTTAAACATTAATAACTTGCGAAATTCTTAGCTCAAATTTCGGAAGAATAGACGGCCACTACTTAGAAGTTATTTTTCAAATGATGTTTGTATTTTTCAAATCGCTGCAAAATAATTTCAATCGTTGAATTTATATTTCAAAACGGATGTTTTTATGGAAGGAATCATGGATTTTTCAATTCAATAAAAGAATGGGAATATAGGGATTTGATGGATTTTGAGGCTGTTCTAAACTACAACATCTTATGCTCCTCCAGCCATTTCCGGACTCGTTCGTGTTCTGCCTGGTATTTGGCTTCCACATCTCTGACAATTTGCTGAAATTCAGGTTCATTTCTCATGCTGTCGAACAACGGATCATTTTTGATTAGCCGAGCCATCCAGATTGGCATCCGTTGTCGTTGGTTAAAAGATCTTAAATTCTCATAGGCCTTTTCATTCTCTCCCCTGAATGCATAAACACCGGCAAGATCGTAATGAGTATAATAAAGTTGTGCATAAGGCCGGCCAGATCTAACTAGATTATTACAATATTCCACTTGTTTATCAAAATAGAAATCAGCTTCCTTTTTGTATCCGTTTTTCCAGTACACATATCCAATACGGTGCATATTATTTAAACGGTACATATTGTTTGTAGTGAGGTTCCCAATAACTTTTAGTCTTTCAAACCATTTTTTATAATATTTTAATGATTCTTTAAATTGACCAAGAGACATGTAATTGAATCCTAAATTATTAAGAATATCTACATTGGTTGAATCTATCGCATATCCTTTTTTTAGATATCCATTGGCATTTATGTAATTTTCCTGGTCCTGTTCATATCCTGCTAACATACCATAATATTGCAATGAATCGTCATCCAGTTTCAGCGCCTCCTGACTGTAATAGTTCGATTTCTCAATAAAACCGGCAATATGATAGGCATAACTAATATGTATTAATAAAGATGGCAATTCTGGTCCATGATTGAGTGAAGCGGCCTTTTGAAAATAATCGATTGCATTAACAAGGTCATCGTGGTGAGCCAAACTTCCTTTTCCCATGTATGCCATCCAATCGTTCGGATTGTATTTGATCGCCTTATCATATTCTCTGACAGCCTGTTCAGTATTGCCGATTTCACGATAACAATCTCCCTTTAAAGTATATGCTTCAGCTAATTGATCATCAAAGGTAAGCGCAATATCTGCAAGTATTAAAACAGAATCCATGAAATTTTGTGCAAAATAAGAATTCCAAAATTGTTTGATCCTGTATATGCGGGCTAGTCCAATATATGCCTGTGCAAATGTCGAATCATACGACAGTGCTTTATGATATAGATTCCCGGCTTTCCCCAATGCTGCCCTGTTGCCATTATCGAACTCATATTTTGTAAATTCATCTCTTCCCCGTTGGTAAAAATCATATGCCGTCAGGTTTACAGTTGGCAATTTCCAAATAAGTTGTTTTTCTTCAGGTGTGATTACAGCTTGCAATTCACTGACAATCATCTCTGCTACTTCACTTTGTACAGAAAGAATATCCTTCCATTGCCGGTCGTATTCATTCGCCCAGGCATGGCTTTCGTCGCTGGTTCTAATCAATTGTAAGATCAACCTCGCCTTTTCGCCCTCCTTCAGGAAACTCCCTTCGAGCAGGTAGGCCACATCCAATTCATGACCGATCGTTTTGGCCGTTTTATCGGTTTTCCGGTATTGCTCCACAGAGGTCCTGGAAATAACCCTTAGATCTTTAATCTTTGACAAATGAAGCAGAATCGCATCCATCACATTATCGGCAAGGTATTGTTTTTCAGGGTCACTGCTCAAGGATTTAAACGGAAGTAAGGCAATAGATTTATCTTTAGTATTAGAATATTTAGAAAAATAGCCTCTTTGATTCAGCATAATCGTGAATGCGAATATAATGACCACGCTAATAATCAGTCCGATCAGGACAGGTGTTCGCCTGGGTTTTATAAGATTAGTATTCTCTGATTTTTCAATGGATTCGGTAATTAATTCGTGGCTTTTCGTTTCTCCGGGCGGATAACCAAAATATTCATGAAAACATTTGTTGAAATAAGTAGGGCTACCAAAACCTACGCGGTAGGCAATTTCCGAAACGGTCAAATCTTCATTCAGCAGCAACTCTTTGGCCTTCTTCAGCCTGATCTCCCGGATGAACTGGCTGAGCGTTTGATTGGAAATAACTTTTAATTTCCGGTGCAGACTGATATGACTTATACCCATCTCGCGGACAAGATCTTCGACTCCAAATTTTTCGTTAGCTAAATTTGCCTCAACGATATCCGTTAGACGTTTTACGAACTCGCTGTTCATCACAAATTGATTCAGTTTGTCCCTTTTTCTATTCCAAAGCCATACAAATTTAAGCTTTTATTGACTCATTAGCAATAATTGAATCAACCATTCTGCATGCTAATTTGGTCTTCTGATGCTGTTTGGAAATTTTACTTACTGGAAACAAGATTCTGATTGAGGATTTAAATTACTTTTGCGGAAATGAATTTATTAAAAAGAACATGAAAGATCAAATAGAAATACACAACCAAAGATATAGTCAGGCAACAGCTGAAGAACTTTTAAGCGGATTTCTGGCCGAATTCAAAGGGAAGATTGCCTTATCAAGCAGTCTTGGAATCGAGGACCAGGTTCTTACACATATGGTTTGTGACATCGACAAAACCACCAAAATCTTTACACTCGACACCGGCAGGCTTTTTCCTGAAACTTATGATCTGATTCACAGGACGAATCATAAATATGGGATTAAGATGAGTGTCTACTTCCCTGACGCCGGTCAGGTTGAAGAGATGGTTAACACGAAAGGGATCAACCTGTTTTTTGAAAGTGTTGAAAACCGCAAACTTTGCTGCAATCTCCGTAAAATTCAACCGTTAAAGCGCGCCTTTGAAGGACTGGAAGTCTGGATTTGTGGTTTGCGCAGTGAGCAGTCGGTCACAAGACAAGACATGCAAAAAATTGAATGGGACGAATCAAACGGAATTATTAAACTGAATCCCTTAATTGATTGGACCGAAGAAGAAACGAAGGAATTTATTAAAACACACGGAATTCCTTATAATCCATTACATGATAAAGGTTACCCAAGTATTGGCTGTCAGCCTTGCACAAGAGCAATTTTTGCGGGCGAAGATATCAGGGCTGGCCGCTGGTGGTGGGAAAACCCCGATACCAAAGAATGTGGATTACACAAAAGATAAAGGTTAAAGTATAAATGAAAAAGGTTAAAGTGCTTTCGAACTTTAACCTTTTTACTTTTACCTTATCAAATCGACATTGGGCCAATCTTTAAAACTATCCGTTATCGGGCCAATACTTTATTAATCGAATTTGTGTCCTGGTTCCTCCTCTTCGCAACCTTTGTTGTATTGCTCCATCGCACTGAAACTCATCCCCATCGAAGAAAATCCTCCGTCATGGAAAAGGTTCTGCATCGTGACCTTTTTCGTGAAATCGGAAAACATCATGATACAATAATCGGCACACTCATCTGCAGAAGCATTCCCCAGTGGTGACATCCGTTCTGAGAAATCGAGCAAATTGCCAAACATCTTTATTCCGTTCCCTGCTGTAGTCGCTGTTGGCGACTGAGAGATCGTATTAATTCTTACTTTACGTTCCATGCCATAGATATAGCCAAAACTACGTGCGATCGACTCAAGCAATGATTTGGCATCTGCCATATCATTATACCCGTAAAATGTCCGCTGTGCCGCTACATATGACAATGCGAGCACCGATCCCCATTCATTGATTGCATCCAGTTTACGGGCTACCTGCAATACTTTATGAAAAGATATTGCCGAAACATCAAGCGTTTTTGAAAGAAAATCGTAATCCAGATCGCTGTAATGCCTCCCCTTCCGTACATTCGGAGACATACCAATAGAATGCAGTATGAAATCAAGTTTACCGCCAAGAAACTCCATCGACTTTAGAATCAATGCTTCAAGGTCTTCAACATTTGAGGCATCAGCCGGAATCACGATCGTGTTACATTTGTCCGCCAGGGTTTGGGTGTCGCCCATCCTGATCGCAAACGGAACATTTGTCAAAGTAAAGGTCGCACCTTCATCCAGCGCTCTTTCTGCAACTTTCCATGCAATCGAATTTTCATTCAATGCGCCGAAAATGATTCCTCTTTTCCCCTTTAATAAATTATAAGCCATCTCGTTACAATTTCTGAAAACATTTGAGTTTTCAATTAATAAATACAGTAAAAGTTTAGTTGTTGTCGAGTCAGCTCTTTTTAGCTTTGATCATCGCCGTGGATATAACCCTTACAGCGATGCAATTGTTTAAAAGTGTTGGAAAATACTACTTTAAAAGTTCCTCTGCGTTTAAAATAGCTGCAGACGTGATGTTTTCGCCACTAAGCATCTTCGCCAACTCTTCGATCCTTTCGGATTTCGATAAAAGCTTAAGCTGCGTGGTTGTTTCACTCTCCGAATCCTGTTTATAAACCAGAAAATGGTGATCGCCTTTTGCTGCAATCTGTGGAAGATGGGTTATATTAATCACCTGCATATCAGCAGAAATCTCTTTCAATATGATGCCCATTCGTTCAGCAATATCACCCGAAACACCCGCATCTATCTCGTCAAAAATAATCGTAGGTAACGCTTTCGATTTTGATATCAACGCTTTAATAGCAAGCATTACCCTTGACATTTCACCCCCTGAAGCTACTTTCGAGATTTCGCAAAGAACCCCGTTTTTATTGGCAGTGAAAAGAAAGCTGACAGTGTCCATTCCATGGATTCCCGGAGATGATATTGGTAATATTTCTACCTTAAACTTTGAATTGGGCATTCCCAACTGCAACAACTGGCTGATCACACGTGATTCAATCTCCTTAATGACCGAATGTCGTTTAACCGATAAACGACCTGACAGATCTTTGATCTCAGCATTTTTCAGCTCCTTTAATTGAACCAGGCGGAGAATCTCCTCTTCGTTGGATGAAACCGCCAGGATTTTAGCCTCTAGTGAATCACGTAAGGCGATCAGTTCTTCAACGGATTTTAAATGGTGCTTTTGCTGCAGTGAGTAAATCAGATCAAGGCGCTCATTGATAGATCCAATTCTTTCAGAATCGTACTCTACCTTCTCCGCAATTGATCCTGCTTCATCAGCAATATCTTTTAAATCAACATAAAGACTTTCCAAACGCTGTGAAAGTCCGTCAGCATCGGGAAGGAAATTTTTTAATTTAGAAATCAATCCAATAGAAGTTTTAAGCTGAATCAAAGCCGAAATGTTTTCACCATTCAGGAGTTCATTCACATTCGATAAACCAGCCTTAATCTCTTCGGCATGCGTGAGTAATTCAAGCTCCTTTTCGAGCAATCCCTGTTCATTCTCTTTTAATGCTGCCTTGTATAACTGATCGAACTGAAATTGAAAATAATCGAGATCCGCCTTCGCTTTTTCAGCCAGCACTTCCGCTTCAGCCAGGTCCCCGATTAATTTTCGAAAATCCTTGTAACTTTCCTTATAGGTGATTAGTAACTCCTGATTTCCGGCGCAAATATCGACAACCATCAGTTGAAAAGCCTGGGTATTTAACTCCAGATTTTGATTTTGAGAATGAATGTCAATCAGATGAATACCGATATCCTGCATCGTTTTAAGCATCACCGGCGAATCATTGATAAAAGCACGTGATTTTCCGGCAGGATTAATTTCCCGTCTGAAAATCGCAAAATTATCAAAGTCAAGATCGTTCGCCACAAACAACTCCTCGAGACCTAAGCCATCGACTCTAAAAACAGCCTCCACAACACATTTGACCGATTTATCTTTAAGAACCGAAGAATCGGCTCTTTGCCCAAGGATCAACGATAAAGCACCCAATAAAATTGATTTACCGGCACCAGTCTCACCTGTTATAATAGAAAAGCCGGGACGGAGATCGACATCCAATTCCCGGATCAAAGCGTAATTCTGAATTCTTAAACGTGTTAACATTCAGGCAAAAATAGGTTTAAAAAATCTTTTGGTCCAAAATTTTCTCATACTTCCCCGCATTCGAAGGGTCGCATTCGGTGAGGATGACCATTACCCTCCCCTTTTCGTCAGTGCTACCTTTCGAAAAAACGTTAACAAGCTCATCTGATTTTGCATCAAAAAAGATTCTATTGACATAAGTATCAGGTTTAGCCCTGTAAACACGCTGCATATTTTTTAAAGCATCGGCAATTTCGGAACGACCGATATCCGGTTTCTCTGCCATCATATCCAATCCCAACCGGTGATAGCGGTAAAGCAACTCACGAAACGGCCCGTATGCCTTGTTTGTAAGATTTTCGATTAACCAGAAACGATTAAAATTTCCCTCAAATGCTCTCCATCCCTTTTCGCGAGCATTCTGCGAACGGTTGACAATATCGCGGGCTTTTTGAAAATAGGCTGAACCGCCAAGTGGTGAATAAGTATCATAATCGAATCCGAGCAGAACATTGGCGTAATAAGCAAGTATATTGGTAAGTGGATTTGAATTTGAAGATTCATCAAATTCCATCGGTTGAAATTCCACATATCTGAATTGCAGATCATTGTCCTTAATATTTAAAAGCGGCGAATCGTAGGAGGAGTTAAAAACAGGCCGGTTTAACTGAACCTGCATGGTCCCTTTAAACTCATCGGACGAAACCTGTTCGGTAATCTGGATAAAAATGGTACACTCTATTCTTTCATCCGTGGTGAAAACATTGTCGGACCATTTACGGTTATTCATAAACTCATAAATATCAGTCCGCATTGATTCGAACACCTGCTTGTAAGTACCCTCAACGCGTGAACTCGACACACTTACGTTGCATCTGAACTCCTGCCCTGCTGCCACAATTGAGCAACAGATCAGTGCGATTATAAGAATTGCTTTGGGCATAACGATCTGTAATATTTCTATAAAAATACAAAATTCACGATACTACTGATATGGAATCTTCAATCTCGATCAATTTATTTACAATATCAACAGCAACCTCCGTTTTTGGTTTCAAATCATAGATGGAAATTGTGCCGGTTTTATCGAGAATCTTTATTTTGTTTGTGTCGTGCTGAAACCCGGAACCACTGTCGCGTAATGAATTCAGAACAATAAAATCAAGATTTTTCTTTTGCAATTTCGCAAGTGCATTTTGCTCTTCATCATTGGTTTCAAGCGCAAATCCAACAAGAACCTGATCCTTTCGTTTGATCTTCCCAAGACTTGCGGCTATATCCGGATTAGGTCGAAGTTCAAGAAAATAATTAGCGGATGTTCGTTTAATCTTCTGATCATCAATAACAACAGGCGCAAAATCAGCAACCGCAGCTACCATGATGGCGCCATTACATTCACTAAAACAATGAAGACATTGGGTATACATCTCTGTCGCTGACACAACATCGATCCGAAGGATATTGTCGTTTTTGAGTTGAAGTGCTACCGGACCAGTAACTAAGATAACCCTGGCACCAAGCATTGCCAATCTTTCTGCCACAGCAAAACCCATCTTTCCTGACGAGTAATTCCCAATGTAGCGAACGGGATCAATTTTTTCGTGTGTTGGACCTGCTGTTACAAGGTAGGTTTTATTCAGCAGTTTTTTTTTTCAGCAAAAAAATCTACAACGATATTTACAATCACATCCGGTTCTTCCATTCTTCCCTTTCCTGAAAGACCGCTTGCAAGTTCACCGGTTGTTGGTTCAATTATAATATTACCGTATGATTTCAAAAGTTCGATATTCCGCGTTGTCGAAGGATGCTGAAACATATCAAGATCCATCGCCGGGGCAACCATCACCGGACATTTTGCCGACAGATAAGTAGTTACCAGCAAATTATCGCATATTCCATTTGCCATCTTTCCCATTGTCGAGGCGGTTGCAGGCGCTACTAAAAGAAGATCGGCCCATAAACCCAAATCGACATGACTATTCCAAAGACCATCATTACGTGTAAAAAATTCGCTTAATACGGGACGTCCTGAAAGTGTCGACAACGTCAACGGGGAAATAAACTCTTTCGCATAGGGCGTCATCACAACCTGCACTTCAGCACCTTGCTTCAAAAGCCCCCTTAAAAGATAAGCAGCCTTGTAGGCTGCAATACTTCCTGTTACACACAGAATTATTTTTTTTCCCTGAAGATGCATCCGCTACGAAAGGTTTTAATGATTAAATCCGGGATGATAATTCCTGAATAAAACGCTTATAAAAAATAACAATAAATCGTTATTTTTTCTCTTTAGCTGGATTACGATAGTAGATCTGACCCTCTTTAAACTCTTCGTAAGCAATAAGGGTTGGTTTTGGTAATTTTTCGTAGTATCTCGAAATCTCGATCTGTTCGCGATTCTCGAATACTTCCTCTAAATTGTCGCTGAAAGAAGCAAATTCCTGAAGTTTGGTATTTAATTCTTCTTTCAATTCGGCATTGATTTGATTGGCACGTTTTGCAATCACCATCAATGATTCATAGATATTGCCCGTAAATGCTTCCAATTCATTTAAATCCCTAGGTACTGTGGTTATGGCAGCTTTTGTTTTTTTGTAATCCATATCTATTTTTGTGTTTTATTTATTTCGTCATCACTAAGGTTCATCAATTTCTTTGTACTTGCAAAGTATCGGTCAGCCTCTTTTCTGTATTTACTTGTCGGAAACTCATCCGTAAAGGTAAAATACTCATCCAAAGCGCTATTTAAACGTTCACGTTTCTTTTCATCAATACTGTTTTCGCCCAAAAGGTATTTTGCTTTTAACAAATAATACATCAGTTCTTCCCGGTATTTTGAATCAGGATATTCTTTTATACTATTGGTCAATGAGATAACAGCAGCACGGTAATCGGCAAGATCGTAATAGAGACGTCCGGATAAATATGATTTGTAAACCAGCTTTTCCCTTAACTCGTCGATGAGTTTATTCGCCTCGGCAACCCTTGCACTACCTGGAAAAATATTGATGAATAATTGTAAAGCATCAATAGCATCCTGGGTCGTTTTTTGGTCGAGCCGCGGGTTTGGTGAATCTAAATAGTAACAGTAACCAATCAGAAACTGAGCCTCTTCGTTGTATTCACTACGAGGAAATTCCTTCAGCATCTGCCTGAAATAGTGACTGGCAAGGACATAATCCCTTTGTCCGTAGCAACTCTTGGCGAGATAATAATAAATCTGGTCAGCGCGGCTTGTGCCACGGTAAATATTGACCAATTCCTGATAAAGCTGCGAGGAGCGACTGTATTCCTTATTCTCATAATACTCTTTGGCTTTTTTCAGTTTGTATTCATAGTCAGTACTTTTGACTACCTTCTGATAATCGCCGCAGGAAAGAGCCATTAAAAACAGGCTAGCCCAAAGGATATTTTTCACTTTTAGAATCATTTTGCAAAGATACATTTTTTCGACAATTCGGCACATCATTTTTTCGGGTAATAAACTTAACGATTATATGAATATAAATCATGTGTTTATGACTCCATCAATACCAAGATTGAAGAACCCGAAAAATGGTTGCTCACAACCAATAATTAACTGTATAAATTCCATGTTTACGGAAATAATGAGGCATCAAACCGATGTTCAAACCAATAACAATAATAGATAACCAATAGTTGTTGCAGCAATATCCGATGGAACTCGTAAGCTATAATACTGAATAACTAGCATTTAAAATAATTTCGAACAATTGAAGTGAGGTCTGTCAGTTTCTTACTATGATATAATTCAGGAAAAATCAATGCGCAAACTATTAGTGTCACAATATAAAAAAGTATACTTTTGCGTAGTTTAAAATAAAATCAAAGAAATCGTGGATATTTTTGAAAAATTCAAAACAGATAAGGGCAGCCTTGGTCAATACCAGAAAGAAGCGCATGGTTATTTTTCATTTCCTAAATTAGAAGGTGAAATCGGTTCCAGAATGAAATTCAGGGGCAAAGAGGTACTTAACTGGAGTCTGAACAACTATTGTGGTCTGGCTAATCACCCTGAGGTAAGAAAAGCGGATGCCCTTGCGGCAGCCAAATATGGTCTTGCCTACCCAATGGGAGCACGAATGATGACAGGACAAACCAGCATGCACGAAGAATTGGAACGTCAACTGGCCAGCTTTGTCAGTAAACCAGATTCATTTTTGCTTAATTTCGGTTACCAGGGAATGGTTTCCATTATCGATGCTATTTGTGGCCGTAACGACGTGATCGTTTATGATGCAGAAGCTCATGCATGTATTCTTGACGGCGTCAGGTTGCACATGGGTAAACGCTTTGTTTTTCAGCATAACGATATGGAAAGTCTCCGGAAACAACTGGAACACGCCACTAGTTTAGCGCAAAGAACCGGCGGAGGAATTCTTGTAATTTCAGAAGGTGTATTCGGCATGGCTGGTGACCTTGGAAAAATAGATGAGATTGTTGCGCTGAAAAGTGATTTTAATTTCAGGTTACTTGTTGATGATGCCCACGGTTTTGGAACAATGGGTGCCACAGGTGCAGGAACAGGAGAACACTTTGGAGTGCAGGATGGTATCGATATGTATTTTGGAACATTTGCCAAAGCAATGGCAGGTATTGGCGCTTTCATCGCAAGCAGCGAAGAAGTATGTGATTACCTCCGTTACAATATGCGTTCGCAGATTTTTGCAAAATCACTTCCGATGGCAATGGTATTGGGATTGCTTAAACGTCTTGAGCTAATCCGCACCGAACCTGAATTAAGAGAAAAACTTTGGACGATTGTCCGTGCCCTTCAGTCAGGTTTGAAAGCAGAGAACTTCGATTTAGGCGTAACCAATTCACCTGTTACACCTGTTTATCTTTCAGGAAGCGTACCAGAAGGGACTAACGTGATCATGGATCTCCGTGAAAACTACAATATTTTCTGTTCGGGTGTTATATATCCGGTTATTCCTAAAGGTCAGTTATTGCTACGTCTAATTCCGACGTCAATACATACACTCGAGGATGTCGAATATACAATCAAGGCTTTCTCCGAAGTCAGGAAGAATCTTGAAGCTGGAAAATACGCCGGCACAAAAATTACACAAGTTTCACAATAGACATTTAAATACATAAGAAAATGCCTCCCGAAATGAGAGGCATTTTCTTTTTCCATTAAGAAAGCAGTAACCTGATCCTTATTTCTTTTCTGAGAGGTATCTTTCTGCATCAATTGCAGCCTTGCAACCCGAACCGGCAGCAGTAACGGCCTGACGATATACATGATCCATCACATCGCCACAGGCAAATACTCCTTCAACATTTGTTTTTGAAGAATCACCTATTGTCTTAATATATCCAACTTCATTTGTGTCGAGATATTGCTTGAAAATTGCCGAATTAGGCACATGCCCAATAGCGAGAAAGAAGCCATCTACATTGATTTTCACTTCCTCTTCACCAGCTTCGCCTTTATTCTTAACAAGTGTAACCCCTTCAACAACCCCTGCTCCAAATAATCCTTTGGTCTGGTGTTTCCACAAAATCTCAATATTCGGAGTTTTTAGGGTCCTGTCCTGCATCACCTTCGAAGCCCTTAAAACATCGCGACGAACAATCAGATAAACTTTTCTGCACAGACCTGCAAGGTAAATAGCCTCCTCGCAGGCCGTATCGCCACCACCCACAACGGCAACATCTTTTCCTTTATAAAAGAATCCGTCGCAGGTTGCACAGGCCGAAACTCCGGAACCTGCATATTTCTGCTCATCTTCAATTCCCAGGTATTGGGCAGTGGCCCCAGTGGCGATAATAACAGTATCTGCTTCAATCACCTTTTCACTATCAATTGTTATTTTATGTACTGACCCTGAAAAATCGGCAGCTGTTGCCAGCCCCCACCTTACATCAGTTCCAAATCGGACTGCCTGAGCCTTTAAATCTTCCATCATAACAGGTCCGGTAACTCCCTGAGGATATCCGGGAAAGTTTTCAACTTCAGTCGTAGTGGTTAATTGTCCGCCAGGTTGCAATCCTTCGTACAACACGGGGTTCAAATTTGCACGTGCAGCATAAATAGCAGCAGTAAATCCAGCAGGCCCTGAACCGATAATTAAACATTTAACGTGTTCTGTTTTTCCATCAGTCTTAATATTTTTAGGCTGATTTTCAGCAATATTCATTGGCTTAAATAATTCCATTTGTTCTGATATTTATATTTTTTCAAAGTTAAATTAAATTTCAACAACCGCAATAATTGCTAGTGTAAACTAATTTTGTTTTCAATTGTATCACAGTAGAACATGATATAAACCCTTTTGTTTAAGAAAGTGCGATGAAACACTCATAATTTTGCACTTCGCAAAAACAAATGAAGTTATAATGGGCATTCTATCAGGCAAATAAAAAACATAACAGATGAAACGAGCATTGACTGACAAAACAGGATGAATTGAAATCAGCCATACTAATCGAAGATCCGCTTAGGCAATAAATTTTTCGTGCGAGTTCCACACCGTTGACTCTAAATGAAAGAATGACAACTTTTAATACAAATTGAATATTAATAACTTACAATAATTTAAACGTGTGAAACCAAATGCAACCTTCTTTATTTTGGATAAATCGATCGAAATATTTGCAAAAAGGAAAAAGCAGATTACTTTTGCTACCGTGTTAAAAGAAATGCACATAATTCGGGGTGTAGCTCAGCTTGGTTTAGAGTACTCGTCTGGGGGGCGAGGGGTCGCAAGTTCAAATCCTGTCACCCCGACTATTTTTAAAAACAACCACTGTAAATCAAATATTTACAGTGGTTGTTTATTTGTGGTAAAATAAGTGGTAAAAATATATTTTATCGAAGCTTACATTGTCACCTTATATTTCCTTGTTGGTAATATTTAATTTTCGCTGATGTTTAAACTCCTAATTTTCATCTACCAAATTAATTTGAATAAATTGAACTCTATAAAAAATTTCAAATAATTGTATTTCAATTGTTTGTATAATACTCCTCAATCAACTTACAAACTTACCACCATAGAAAAGAATGCATTAACAGGTGTTTTTCATGACATAGCATTAGTTCTCAAAGTTATTGATTTTCGTAATGCGATGAGTTAATAGGAACAATTTTCAGCAAATGGATTAATAAGGGTGTATTTTCGTATTCCGAACAATTTGCCTTTTCACCCGATAATAACGATATTGAATTATTTACCGATGGTGACATAAAGTTGGTTTCTATGGAATTTCAGGAGATTGCCCGTACCTGGTAGATATAATCAGAAAAAATCAGTTTTGATATTTTTACACCCTATATTTGTCTGATAAGCAGTTGACATTGATATTCCAGAAAAAAACAAACTACCCCGGTAGAATTTGTTTTTGAGGTTCCAAAATAAAGCAATAAAAAATGGGGTTATCTCAATTATCTCCAGATGGTAAGGTTTATTTCGATTCTTAAATTTGGTATGGATGATGACAATCAAGCCCTGCAGTGATCAAACATGCATTTCCAGAATATGCTGTAATTGTCATTTAGCAACAATTGATTATACAGAATTCAATATCTCTTCCTTTTCTGCTTCTAAACTAGAGCTAGATAAACAGGTTGTCAATTAAGTCGATCGATTTGAATCTAAATTATGGTGTATTTTTTGGGCTGAGAAAAATTTGTCAAAAGGGCTAAGAATCATTCGATACGGACAGATTAAATAACCATTGAAGAAAATGAAGTGAAGTAATTAGCGGAGCAATATATTATATTAAGTGGAGAATGTTGTTTCATCAACGACTTCTATCTGGCATTTTCGTTTTAAACTTATTGATACTATTTGCCAGTTTACTTTAAACTTGAAAGATCTGTGTATTGTAAAATAATTTACTGTAAATCTTATACTTGCTACAGCAGAATGAAAAAATCCCACAATTGAGTAAATATGGAACCGCAGCACATAAAAGCCTTTTAAAAACTAATCGAAATATGATCAGTACCTGATTTTAATTTAATTAATTTTTCTTCAAGATCTTTTGAGATCCTGATACATCCAACACATGACATAGGTTAGTTTAAATAGATTGAAAAAGAAGGTTAATTTGTATTCACAGCACACCTAAACCCAGTATTGAACAACGAAGTTTCCTGAGTATTAAAGGCCCTACCAGTGGAGGTATAACTGTTTTCTCCATTTTGATCGAAAAAGAACGAACCACCCCGAATGACAATTAATTCAGGATTGTGTTGAAAAGCAATATCACTACCAGGATAAGGCTTGTAAATATCTGAACACCAATTCCAAACGTTTCCTCCCATATCTGCCATCCCGCACGGCGTTTCTCCATAATGACCAACCGGAGATGTAAGGCCAAATCCATCCTCTCCCTGCTTTGCTGAAAGATCTTTACCTTGCCAAACGTTAGCCCTATATTTTCCACCGAGTATCAAATTATCACCCCAACTAAAACGCGTTTTACTCGTGCCCCCACAACGAGCTGCATATTCCCATTCAGCCTCGGACGGAAGCCTTTTTCCAATCCATTGTGCATATGCTTTTGCATCATTCCAGCTAACCTGGGTTACCGGGTGATTGTCTGCTGCCTGAGATGATTTTTCTCCCATTGGATATTGCCAGTTTGCGCCAGGTATTAAAATCCATCCCAAAGTTTTAAAATCAAAAACGCCGGAATCTCCAAATTTTTCGGCGTCCGTTTTGAAGCCTGTTTCTTGAACGAAGCGACGAAAATCACCGACCGTGACCGGGTATTTATCAATTTTGAAAGATTTAATGGTAACCTCATGCACAGGCTGTTCGTTTGGTAAGCCATTTATTGATCCCATCATGAAACTTCCGCCTTTAAAATAGATCATTTCACTTTCATTGGCAGATTTTGTAATCGCTTTATCTTCTTCCGAACCATTACTCTTATTCCTAATTTTGGATTTGTCACCTTTATTTGAGGAACATGCCAAAAATGTGACTAATAAGGCCAATATTAAACTACGATAAACCATATTCTAAGTTCTTTATTTGAATTAATTCTTCATTGTTATAAAATTAGCTATTCATTCACCATGAAATTCTGATCCCTAAGATCTAACAATGATATTTTTATGAAATTTTTGATTTTATTTAGCGGAACTTACACAACGAAATCCTGTATGCTCCAAACTCGTATCAACGCTGGTTTTCATTCGTGCTGCAACCCGAAAGCCGGAGCAATATTGATCGGTGCACAAAAAAGAACCTCCGCGAATAACGCGCTTTGAAACATTTGCTTCTTCAGGATCGAAAGAATCTAATGGCCCTTGTGGATCATTCAAAATACCTTTTTTTAAGCAATCTGAATAAAAATCGGGTCGATACCAGTCGTTACACCATTCCCATACATTGCCTGCCATATCAAACAACCCATAGCCATTGGGTTGAAAAGTCATTACCGGAGCAGCACCGAAGTAATGATCCTTCAGTGTATTTTTATTCGGGAAATGACCCTGCCAACTGTTCGCTTTTAATTCTCCCTGATCTATTGGCTGATTTCCCCAGGGATAAATAGAATTTGGTTTTCCACCACGAGCGGCATATTCCCATTCTGCTTCAGTTGGCAGGCGTTTTCCCGCCCATAGAGCATAAGCATTTGCATCATTCCATGAAACCTGAACCACCGGGTAATTGTCTTTACCCGTAATGGTGCTTTTAGGTCCTTGCGGATGGCGCCAGTCAGCACCTGTGACCCATTTCCACCATTGGGATGCATTGTCAAGCGGAACCGCATGATTCGGTTGGGAAAACACCAGTGACGCAGCAACTAATACACTATCAGCCGGACGAGGTGTTCCTGCAGGCAGTTGTTTTTTCAACTCCTCCCAATCGGGCTTCTGTTCAGCTGTCGTCACATAGGATGTTGCTTCTACAAAAGCTCGAAACTGTGCATTTGTCACCTCGTGTTTGTCAATGTAAAAGGATGAGACCGTTACCTGATGACGGGGAAATTCATCAGGTCTGCCCCATAGCGAATCCCCGCCCATCACAAAGTTTCCACCCTGGATTAGAACCATATCATCAGAATTAGTTTCTAATCTGCTATTATTCTGTTTTGTATCTCCAGTATTCATAAAAGGTCGGGATGGAAGACCAGATGAACAGCAATTCAATTTGCTGCCCATCACTGCAGAATCTGATTTTTGGATACTATTTACATCCTTACCCTTCGGCTGCGAATGACATCCATCAAGAGCAATTGCAAGCAATACTGCAACAATTATCATTCCTGCTACAATTTCTTTTTCTCCTCCCCCTCTCATATCCTATTTATTTTGTTCCAAATTAATATTGTTGTGAAAAAAATAATTTAAAAATAGGTTGTTATTTTTTAACAAAGTCATTAAAAACATTGTAGACCCCGTCTTACACTCAACCTCTTTGTAATATGACCGTTGAATCACTTGCTGGATCAAATCTTCCTGTATCTCCGGGGTCATCCTGTGGACCTTCGTTTCAGGGAAAAGCTTTTCTTTCTCAAGGTAAAAGCAATAAGTACAACCCAGGCTGCAATCCGTACCGGATGGCTTTACCAATACAGAGGTTAAAGGACGGTGATTTTACGCCATATTTTTATATGTTTAATACATTAACATAAAAGTAACCGTCTAAATTATATAATTTTCAATCATTTGCTTATTATTAGTTCTTAGAGCAAGAGAAACTTTTTATTAATATGATAATGTCAGTCAGCCTAAAAAGAGGATTTGGATTTTGCTATCTAAATAAGAATTTAAGAAATTGAATTAATTTTCTGATATACGACCAGGTTCTCTTCGATTTTGCCCTTTAATATTTTGAATGTCATCGCCTAAATCAATCCGGGCTTCATCAGCCAATTTTTTAAGTTCTGCAACAATTTCAGGATAATATTCTTTCACATTATAACGCTCCCCCGGATCACGTCGAAGATCATACAATCCTTCCTCAAAGTCAAAGTTTTCATTGGTACTTCCCGGAAAACCGTCAACTCCAGGTTTAAACCCGATGTAGGTTCGGCTAGGGTGTGCGAATACAAGTTTCCAATTACCTTTCCGGATCGCTTCCAGACTATTTTTGCGGTAATAGTATAAGAATGTTTCACGTGGATCGGCATTTTCATCCCCAAGCATAAGTGGTAAAATATTCACCCCGTCTATTTTTTTCTCCGGAAGTGGCGAGTTGGTGATTGCAGCCAGAGTTGGCAGAATGTCAATTGTAGAAGCCAATTTATTGCAGATTGTTGCTGCTTCAATATGCCCCGGCCATTTTATAATACAAGGTTCCCGTTGTCCTCCTTCAAAACTGTTCCCTTTGCCTTCACGCAGTCCTCCGGTTGAACCGGCGTGGTTTCCAAAATTCAGCCATGGTCCGTTATCCGAAGTGAAAATTACCAGCGTATTATCTTCGAGACCGTTATCTTTCAGCACCTTCATGATTTCACCCACCGACCAGTCAATCTCCATCATCACATCACCAAATATACCCTGTTCACTCTTGCCTTTAAATTTAGCAGAAACGGCCAGCGGAACATGTGTCATCGAATGGGCCAGGTAAAGAAAGAATGGATTACTCTTGTTCCGTTTAATAAAATCTGATGCATTCTCTGTGTAGATCGTTGTCAATTCTGCCAGGTCATCCAAAGTTTTTAACTCCCTAATTTTATCGTTGTTTCGAATTAAAGGTAACTCCGGATAGTTTAATTTTCTTGAGTAAGCAGGTGATATATTCCTGGTTCCGTCAAAATAAACTGGCCACATGTCATTCGAATATGGAAGGCCAAGGTACTCGTCAAACCCTTGTTGAAGAGGCAGAAATTCACGTTGATGACCCAAATGCCATTTGCCTATTGCCGCAGTTTTGTAGTTGCGTTTTTTTAATACTTCTGCAATGGTCTCTTCCTCCGGATTTAAACCGATTTTAGAATCAGGCATTAAAGCTCCGGAAATTCCCACCCGGTTTGGATAACAGCCGGTTAAAATTCCTGCACGCGAAGCACTGCAAACGGCCTGGGCCGAAACGAAATTTGTAAAACGTATGCCTTGCGACGCCTGTTTATCAAGATTTGGAGTTTTATAGCCAGTTGCACCGTAACAACTTAAATCCCCATATCCCAGATCATCCATAAAAATGAGAACCACATTGGGAGAATGCGGCTGAGCATAAGAAGTGTTAACTGCCAATGAAGCGGCAGTTAACACAAATATTGATTGAAGTTTTTTCATTTAATAATTCCCTTTATTACGATGATCAAAATGAGGACGTTCAGTTCGCTTTAACGGAATATACATACCTCAGGTTGATTCCATCCAATCATATAAATCATGATTCAATCTAATGATGGTATCCTGAAGAGCAGGTACATCTATCAGGTTATGCATTTCATTTGGATCGTTTTTTAAGTCGTAAAACTCGTTGGTTTCCCAAATTCGATAATATCTGATATACTTGTATTGATCGGTACGAACCCCATGCATGGTCGGAGTTTGTGGAAATTCGTGTTCCCAGTAATATTCATAGAAAATGCGATTGCGCCAAGAGATTTCTTTTCCCTGCAACATTGGAATAAAATTGTTTCCTACCATTTCCTTAGATTTCTCTAATCCTGCACATGCTAAGATTGTAGGTGCAATATCCACATTCTGAACCATTTTTTCTAATACTTGCCCACCTTTAAATAATTCTGGACACCTTGCCAACATTGGAACTCTGACCGATTCTTCGTAAAACTGACGTTTGTCGATGAGCCCATGTTCGCCCCAGGCAAAGCCATTGTCTCCCATGTAAATAACCAAAGTGTTATCTTCAATGCCTGCAGCTTTTAAATAATCAAGAACTGATCCGATACTTTCATCCACTGACATCAATGTTTCACAATAATTGATTACCTGGTCTTTCCACGGGCGACCATGGTAAGAATAGTCAACGCCATGCCAGCTTTCACGTTGATTTTTAACCCAGTTAGGTGACATATTTTCTCCATAGTATTCCTTTCCGTGAGCTGCTTTACCAGTTTTGGGGTCAATAGTTGGAAGTTGCTTAATTCCATAATAGGGTGTATTGAAAGATTCAGGAATAACCAATTCCTTTTCTGCATAGCAGCCTTTATGTCGTTTAGCAGGTTGAAAGCTATCATGTACACCTTTGTGAGAGAGATAAACGAAGAACGGCTTATCTGCTTTTATCTGCCCCTTCATAAAATCAATGGCATGTTCGGTAAGCAGATCTGTTACATAGGTGCTATCCTTGTATTGTTTCCAAACACCATTCACATTTAGTCGGGGATTGTAATATTCTCCCTGTCCTTTAAAAGCTTCCCAAAGGTTGAAACCTGGCTGCAGTTCACCCGAATCATTTCCCATGTGCCATATGCCAAAAAAACCGGTTTGATAGCCTGCTTCCTGAAGATATTGCGGAAAAAATGTTAACCCATCCGGAAGAGGAGCTGAATTATCAACTACTTTATGGGTATGTGAATATAGCCCGGTCAGAATAGAAGCACGGCTTGGTGAGCAAAGTGAAGTGGTTACAAATGCATTCTTAATATATGCTCCTTCAGCTGCCATGCGATCCATATTCGGTGTTTTAAGCCATGGAACTTTTCCGACAAATCCCATATAGTCATACCGGTGATCATCGGATAGAATGAACACCACATTCCGGGGCTTCCCGCTATTATCAAGTTTAGGTAGATGAAGTGGGTTTGATTTTTCAGAAATATTGCAGCTCGCTAAAGTAAGCGTAGCCAGAATACAATTAAAATATTTCATCTGTGAATAATTTGATTTTTAAAGGTCAGATGGAATAGCCATGATTTAATTCTCATCTTCGGATTGTGACTTTGCAGTCATGGCTATTTCATATGTGAATATTTTGTTTTATTTATGGCTAAATGCAATAATCATGATTTCCTACGGAATTAACTGTAAAAGTACCTGAAATATCCAGATATTCTGATGCGTTTGTTTTTAACCTGACCTACTTTTTACGGGTGATATTTGGCATTTGGTATTGGCAATTGTGCGTCTGTTTCTTTCAACCAGTTCTTTAAAAGATCATTTAACTCGATTGACTTTTGGGGATATCGAATTGAGATATCAGTTTTTTCAGACAAATCAGTATCCAAATCATATAATTCACTATGCCCGTCTTCATAGAAATAATAGAACTTCCACTTGTTCAGTCGAACAGCACTGTATGGTGTGGCACCTTGTGTATGGTAATGCGGATAATGCCAAAACAGCGGCCGTTCTATCTTATCCTT
>Ga0209512_1002263_pt1 | contig 21010 bp, 24 predicted proteins | sample frozenSSSSmetaG_FD_184142 | JGI IMG/M metagenome (GOLD analysis project Ga0209512, IMG submission 184142) | Glacier valley bacterial and archeal communities from Borup Fiord, Nunavut, Canada, to study Microbial Dark Matter (Phase II) -... | ecosystem: Environmental > Aquatic > Freshwater > Ice >...
CACCGCCCGCCCACAGGTCGGTGGTTGCCCACAAGCTCCACAGGGCGGCACTACTAATTTTAAATAAAAATTGAATAACCACCAAAATAACACCCGAACCCAACCCTTTAAAAGAAGCATACAAGGGAGCCAGAGCACGGGAATTCATGGGGCGATAGTTACATTTAGTTTCTTAAATTAACCAGCGTTTGCGACATTTGATTCGCTGCTTTAATTGTTTGCGCATTAGCCTGATAATTCTGCTGCGCCGTAATCATCTTGACTAATTCTGCTGTTAAATCAGTCGTTGAGTTCTCCACGGAATTTGCTTGCACGCTTCCCATATCACCTATTCCTGGTGTGCCGAGGATGGGCTCTCCTGATGAAGAAGAAGCCAGCCACATATTATTTCCGGCCGGATCTAATCCACCAGGATTAACAAAACTATTTAAAACAATCTGACCTAATGCCTGGGTTTGTCCATTGGAATAAGTACCGGTAATGACCCCGTCCGGACCAGTAGAAAACTGCGTCAACTGACCGGAGGCAAAGCCGTCCTGACTCAGCGAGTTGACAGAAGACGCCGTACCGAATTGCGTGGTGCCAGCATAGGAAACTGTAATAGCTTGCGGAGACGTTGCGCCGTTTGTGAACGGGAAAGAAACCGGTATATCTACCGAGGAAGCCGGATCTAATGTCCCGGCACTGGTAAATGAAAACGTACCGACCGGAACCGGCGCTGCCGGTGGTGTAAATCCAACAGGAGTTCCGTCCATGGTGGCAAATACATCCCATTGCGCTTCCGTAGCGGGCGGAACAATACCCTTATTGACATAGTAAGTTTGCAGCGAATGATCGTTACCCAAACTATCATAAACAGCCACCGAGGTTGAATAGGTATACGTCGCCGGATTAGTGGAATCAAACGCCGCCGGAGATAAAACAGCAGCCCCTGAATCTAAATTTAAAACTGTTTTTACCGTGCCCGTTAATTTGGGTGGCAAATTCGCGGAGTTAATGACGAGGTTAGTAGTGACACCGGTATTTAAAATCCCATTCTCATTAGCCAGATAACCCTGAACATTGGCTCCGGATGAAGTTACTATCGCCCCTTTTGGATCAAGATGAAACTGACCGTCACGTGTATAGCCAATAGTGCCGTTATCACTAAGCCGGAAAAAACCATTACCACTCACTGCCATACTCATCGGATTATTACTGGACGTGATCGTCCCCTGGCTAAAGTGCTGCCAGACTTTAGCGGAAGAAACGCCAATTCCCACCGAAGAACTTCCACCCCCACCCAATGCGCGTGCATACACATCGGCAAACTGCATTTTGGATGCCTTAAACCCGACAGTGCCGGCGTTAGCAATGTTGTTTCCGATGACATCCAACTCTGTTGCTGCCGCATTTAAGCCGCTAAGTCCCTGATCAAAAGCCATGCTGGTTCTCCTGTGTATGTTTATTACAAACTCATTTACAAACGCACTTACAAGCTCAATGACAATCTCAACTATTTTTTCCCAAAATTTGCAAAATATTCGCAAAATTAACTGGCCCGATTGTTGGAATATTTAATACCGCTCCCTGCGCACCAGGTACGCCCGTTGATACCGACTCAACCACACCGACCGACAATGGCATTGCTTCAACCGCGGCATCTGCATTGCGTGCAACAGCCGTAAACTTGTATTCGCCGTCCGGCGCGTCTTCTCCCGTAACCGTTTTGCCATCCCACGGAATTGCCGATATACCGCCAGGCATATTGGTTAACTTGATGGTATTAACTACTACGCCAGCTGCATTAGTAATGGCGATTTCCACAGTGGCGGCAGGCGCGCCTAATAAAACCCCAAACTCACCTTTTCCTTCTTTTAACGTAATTGAATCGCCAGGTACCACCACATTTTTACCAATTAAATTTGCTGCCTGCATGCTTTGGGAGGAATACAGACTGCCCAATAAATTTTCCATCGTTTTATTCATCTGACTAATACCCGACACCGTGGACAGCTGCGCCATCTGACTGGTAATTTCTTCATTCTTCATCGGATTAGTCGGATCCTGATTTTGCAATTGCGTGAGTAACAGGGTCAGAAATCTGTTTTGCAACGCCTCCGGACTATTCGGAGCAAGCGTGGCACCTTCGGCGACCGAACTTGAAACCGGATCAATTGTTGCTGTCATATCGAACTCCTCTTTTGAACTCTTCTTCGAACTCTTCTTCGAACTCATCTTCGAACTTTTCTTTGAATTTTTCTTTACCTGCTACCGTGCACTATTGACCGATCGTCAGTGCTTTCTCCAACATCGACTTCGCCGCCTTCATGACATCAACATTGGTTTTATACGATTGCGAAGCTGAAATCATATTCACCATTTCATCGACCATGCTGACGTTCGGCAAAGCGATATAACCGTTTTCATCCGCGAGCGGATGACCCGGTTCGTACTTCATCGCCGCAGGCCGCGTATCTTCCACCACCTGCTGCACCTTCACGCCCACTGCGCCGTTTTGAGAAACAGGCGCTGCAGAAAAAACGACTTGCTTAGCGCGATAAGGCAGACCATCGGAACTGGTCACGCTATCGGCATTTGCCAAATTACTCGCAACCACATTTAAGCGATTGGATTGCGCACTCATCGCAGAACCAGCCACTTCAAAAACATCAAATAGTGATGACATGCTTTTCCCTTACAGTTAACCCTGCGTAGTTACCCCTGTATCACCGCCAACATAGAACGAATCTGCCCTGACACTAACGTGACCGACGCTTCGTAGCGCACCGCGTTATCGGCAAATTGCATACGCTCATAATCGGTATCGACGTTGTTGCCATCTATTCTTCCCTGTTGGTCATTACGATATTGAACCGCAACGCCATTCACCGTATTCGCAGCGCGGGTGCTTTTACCTGACAGATGCGCACCGGCCGTCACGGCAAGCGGTATCGCTGCACCGGTACTTTGTCGGGTTTTTGAAGCCCGTTTTAGTGCGTCAGAAAAATTGATATCACGTGCTTTGTAATTGGGCGTATCGGCATTAGCAATATTGGAAGCAAGCAAACCCTGACGTTCTTCCCGCACGCGCAATGCGGTCTGCTGTACGCGCAATAATTCATCAAGTCCGTTTGCCATAGTGATGGGCGCTCCATTAAGAAAGGCTCATTCTAGTCATACTGGCAATTTGTGAATGCAGAAGTAAGCCGCAAAAAGGGGCTCTATTCTTTGTTTAAAGCCATTCGCCGATCTATAAAATTCGCCTCTGTCGGTAAGTGAGGAAGCAATCCTCCGTCATTCCCGCGCAGAGCCTGCCCTCGAGCGCTTTAGTCAGGGGCGCACTGCTGTCCGGAATAATTTTGATGAGGTAGCACAAAGCGTTACAGGTTGCGATATAGATCTGCAAGGCTTAGTTAGCTGACTTAAAAAAGTGTTTGCAGAATAGTGATCTGTGAATGACTACCATTTTTTGCATCGTCTGGGCGACCCCGTCTGGGCGACCCCGTCTAGGCGACCCCGTCATTCCTGCGCAGGCAGGAATCCAGTGGCACGGAGTGCCTTTTTGGGCGATAAGTGGCTAACTGGTTGAGAAGATTGGCTGCCGAAAGCGCTGGCGCGCACTGGATTCCTGCCTACGCACTAATCGTTACCCACAAATCTTAGTCAAGTAGGGCGTAATAGCGCAGCGTATTACGCCGCATGTATTTCAACCAGAAAACAGGCGTTTATTTTTCTGATCAGGCGGGCGGTTATCATGATGAATTAACCTTTGCTGGTTAGACATGGGGTATGTATATTGGCCAGGCATGCGGCGTAATACGCTGCGCTATTACGCCCTACGGCGGCTAAATTACGTCGACGTTGCACTAGTGGTGAGTAGTGATGAACATCAAAAAACTTATGGGTAACGATTAGTGCCTACGCAGGAATGACGATTGAAGGTTAGAAATGGAAACCAAGATGAAAATTTTTACGCGAAAATTAGGAAATGCAATCTCATTTTTTCTTCAGACTAGTCTGGCGCTGAGCTTATCCACCTTCCCTCACGCATTCGCTCACGCATTTGTTCAATTAAGTGCCGCCGAACTGACCACCGCTGAAAACAAACAAAGCGTGCAAGAGATTCAAAAAACCGCGCAACAATTTCTAACCAAAGAATCCGCCGGCATTGCCAACTCCAGACGCGTAAATGTGGAGGTCGGCAATTTAGATTCCAGGCTCAGCTTAGCGTCGTGCGCATTGTTGGAAGCGTTTATGCCCAACGGAAGTCGTCTGTGGGGAAAAACCTCGGTCGGCGTCCGTTGTCTGGCGCCACAAAAATGGACAGTTTATGTTCCCGGCACCGTCAAAATTTGGGGCAACTATTACGTCACAGCGCACTCTGTCAAACAGGGACAAACTATTACCGATGCCGATATCAGCACCGTGGAAGGTGATCTCACCACGTTAGCCAGCGGTATTGTCACTGAAGCCAGTCAGGCGATTGGGCGCACTTCGTTAATGACGTTAGCTGCCGGAATTCCGTTGCGTCAGGATGGGTTGCGCATGCAGCACATGGTATTACAAGGACAAAGCATCCGTTTAGTTTCCGCCGGCGAAGGTTTTAAAGTCTCCACCGAGGGGCAGGCACTCAACAACGCAAGCGCAGGTCAGTTAGTCAAAGTAAAAATAAATGCCGGGCAGGTTGTTTCGGGAATCGCCAAAACCAACGGCGTGGTTGAAGTTAGTAATTAAGGATTAATTAAGGGTTAATTAAGAATTAAAGTTTTTTCAAAACCGGTCGATATGTTAATCAGAATGCCTGCAAACCTGCCAACCCGAAGGTGAAAACCATGACTACCGTTACAACCACTACATCCGTTCCTCCCATCCAGCCCGCAAGTTCAGCAACTGCTCAGGCAAATTCAGGGGCGGCACCCAAAGAGATCGTGGCTACTACGACGAAAGTGGATGTGGACAAAATTTCCACGTCAACCAGTTCGGTAACCACCATAACAATTACCACTACCGCACAACAAGCGGCGGCAAGCAGTGTTCCCTTTTCGAGTAAAAAAGTCGAAGAAATTAAACTCGCTATTGCCGAAGGTCGTTTTGAGATTAAATCAGAAGAAATTGCTGATGCATTAATTCTTGGGGTAAATGACTTAGTTCATTCGCGCGAAGAATCAAAAAATTAATCAATTGAGAAAAGGGTTTTATGAAATCGCTACTAAACTGCATTCAGAATGAAACTACTGCTATGGCAGATTTAGTGGATTTACTACATCAGGAACAAACCGTTTTATCTCAGGCGCCAACGTTGGAACTGATGGACGAAATTAATCAGCTCACGCAGAAAAAACATCAGGTGATTCGCGACGTCGCGCAATTAGCTCAGTTACGCACGAAAGAATTACTTCGTTCTGGTTTTAAACCGGAAGAAACTTCTGTGCAGAAGTGGCTTCACGGTAAAGCAGAAAAAGAATGTTGGGCAAAATTAGTTGAGCAAATCACCAAAGCGAATGAGTTTAATCGCGTCAATGGATTACTTATTACCCGGCACCTCGCCCGCAATCAAAGTACCCTGGATGTTTTATACAAAAATCAGCAAGCTGGTTCTGCGCCGGCGCTGTATGGTGCTAATGGGCAGTCTGACGCGCAGCGTAGTAATGGGCGTGGGGTTGTTGCTTAATATCAATAAACTTGGGCAGGATGCGCTCTTTCGTAGGGTGGGCACGGTTTTGTGCCCACGCGGTCGTTGAAAAACCGGGGACACATATTACGACCTGACTGATCAACCAACCGCGTGGGCACAAAACCGTGCCCACCCTACAAATAATTTCAGTGCCCCAGGGCTTCCGCATGAACATCCGCATGAAATAAAGCCTGACAGGTCGTAGGGTGGATTAGGCGTAGCCGTAATCCACCCTCTACGTCGCGTACAACGATTGGTGGATTACGGCTACGCCTAATCCACCCTACAGCTTCGTTCAAAAGCCTTTGTTTATGCCAATGTTCATGCGGAAGCCCTGTTTGTGCCCACCCTACAAATAATTTCAATCAAAGAGTTGCTAACAGCGCATTGCTGCTGGTTTTAAATACTTGAAAAGCATCAGCAAAACCTGGTTGCGTTTTTCCGTAAATCAGAGGCATTAGCCTGGTTTGATATTCCGTCCTGGTTTGCGCATCTGTTTCCACAGCCTCAAGCGCTGTAAACATGCAAGCTTTAGGATTTTTAGTAAATGTAGTGTGCAGAGAGAATTCATTGGTATCAAATTTGACGAGGTCTGCAAAATGGTTTTTTGCTTTTTCAACGCTATGAGGAACAGCCTGAACAATGCAGAAGACATCGTAAATATGACGTACCAACGCGGTATCCCAAGGTTGTTGTCCAGCGCCTGAACGATGTTGGGCATATCTGCGTAAAAATGAAAGTACTTTCTCCGCCAGCGTTTCTTCAATAGCGATACATGTAATAGGTAATTTGGTGCCCTCTTGCTCCGCAAGTTGATCGACTAAAGACCCAATTAAGACAGAGCTGACAGGAAATGCCGGAGTTCGAACTGTATATTCGAGCCGGAGATGAGGCCTCAGGCTTACATCTCCCGAATAACAAGATTCGTATTGCCAGGTGGTTGCAACATATTTGTTTTCATTGTGTGCTTCGGGTCCGGTATGCGTTTGTTCGAAGCCTGCCTTGATCATCTGTTCAATGAGCTGATGCTTAAAATTGCGCAAGTGATTCTTTTCAGCGCTTCTTGACATACGGTGTTCGCTTGATAGTTTCACTTTTAAGTCAATATCCTCAGACATGCGTTCAATAATGCCGTGCGCTTTAGACAGGCTGGTACCACCGCAGAATATGAGATCGATATGAGGATATTGGATTGAGAAAAGTGTGTGTAATGCTTCTGTTACATGAATGTCTTTTTCAAGAATGGCCGGAGTTAAGCCGCCAGTGGCTTTTTCAGCAATAACGGCATCAATGAGTTCTACTTGCGACTCAGTTATTTTTCTCATAGATAATGACTTGATTTCCAAATGCAATTTTACGGTTGATGCGGCGTTTTCCTGTACTTAATACTGCTCCTGCAGGGAGTTGAGTTGTTGCGCCAGAATTGTATTCTTTAGCCATCTGACCTGGAGAAACGTCGACCCCTAATTTTCTGAGGGCGACAGGCGCAAGAACGCTGACAGGTTTGACAGGGATGGCCTTTCCAGAGAGTGCGCTTTTCTTAGCTTTGGCATATATGCCAACACCTAATTTCACAATGCGTCCACTCGCTATCAGGCTACGAAGTGCTCTTGATACTTGCGCCTCGCTACCCAAACCAGCAAGCTCCGCCCGTACAAATACCTCATCTTTGCGCATGGTAATAACTCGTTTCAGGCGTTCTTCAAGTATCATTACAATTTCCAATCACTCACTATGTACTATTTATTGATATAACCGATTGATTTTAAACGATTAGTTATTGAAAATAGCAATCATCAACATGAAGTATAGCATGCGGCTGAATATGCTGCATAAAAGCTTCATCACGCGGGATCAATAGGTGGGATGCCGTCTTTCGTAGGGTGGGCACGTTTTTGTGCCCACGCGGTCGTTGAAAAACCGGGGCATATATTACGACCTGACTGATCAACCAACCGCGTGGGCACAAAACTGTGCCCACCCTACAAATAATTTCAGTTCGCTGGAATGGCGATTCGAAGATTAGTCAGCATTATTTGCCGGCAAATCCAACTCATCACCATTCCTACCATCCATCGGCACTTCCTTTTTCTGCTCCGGCAACATCGCCAAAATAGTAATGTTCACCCGCCGGTTTCTGGAGCGGCCTTCTTCCGTGTCGTTATCACCCACCGGCGTTTTAGATCCCTGCCCGATCGCGGTTAGTCGATTTTCTGCAATGCGGTGGTCGATAAATAAGCGCACCACACTACCGGCGCGCACCGCGGACAATTCCCAGTTAGATGGAAAAAGCCCATTTTTAATCGGCAGGTTATCGGTAAATCCTTCCACCTGAATATCATGTGTATCGTTTTCCAGCAGCGAGGTAATGGCAATTAATGCCTGACTCGATTTTGGCGTTAACTTCGCTGTGCCGGAAGCAAATAAAACGCTGTCGCTGATATCAATCGATATCCCCCGATCGGTTTGCGTAACGTGTACTTTTCCTTCACGAATTAACGGCGCCAATGTAGTCAAAATACCTTGCGCCAACTCCTTCATCTGTTCACGTTCTTTACGCAATGGTTGCGGTGCGGCTGATTTTTTTGGGATGGCGTTTAACTCAGGCGTCATATTGTTCATACCGTTTGCCACTTGCTCGCCGAAACTGGAGCCGGAGCCGGAAACAGCATCATTACCAAACGCACTGAATTGACCAAAGGCATGCACAACCGAATTCGACATCACCCGATACTTCTTTTCATTGAGTGTAGAAAGCGCATACATCACCACAAAAAATGCAAACAACAAGGTAATAAAATCGGCATAAGAAACTAACCAGCGATCATGATTAATCCGGTCTTCGTGATATCTGCGTCGCTTACGCATACTTCAGTACCCGTTCTTCAATCAACGCGGAATTTTCACCGGTTGCGATGCTATAAAAAATATCCGCCAAAAATTCTTTTTTCTGCACTTCATCCAACACAATTTCTTTCAATTTATGTGCAATCGGCAGATAGATCAGATTCGCTAATCCAACGCCATACACGGTAGCGACAAAAGCAACCGCAATGCCGTTTCCTAATTTGCCCGGATCCGTTAAGTTTTCCATGACGTGCATCAAACCCAGCACCGCGCCTAATATGCCCACGGTCGGTGAATAACCGCCGGCAGATTCCCAAATGCGCACCGCTTGCCACTGATGCAGTTCATAAGAAGAAATTTCTACATCCAAAATTTCTTTGATCCGGTTCGCTTTCACACCATCAATGACCATCCGCAACCCTTTAGCAATAAAGGGATCTTTAGCGGTGCGTAAATAAGCTTCCAGACTTAACACGCCTTCTTTTCGCGCAGTCATATTCCACATCAACGCATCACGCACTAATTTTTTTTGATTATCTTCCGGCGTAATAAATACCTTGCGCAACATTTTGACACCACGCACAAACGTCGCTAAGCGGCTTTGTAATAACACAGCGCCAACCGTGCCAAAAAAGACGATTAAAAATGCCGCCGGTTGCAAGATCAACAGCAGATTTGCACCCTCGATGACCTGCCCCAGAAACAGCCCTGAAAAGGCTAATAAAATGCCAATTATGCTTGCCCGATCCACGCTTGCTCTCTTAAAAAAGTACGCAAACGCGCCATCGCTTGCGTGTGTAATTGCGAAACACGTGATTCAGAAACACCTATCACGGCACCCACTTCTTTTAAATTTAATTCCTGCTCGTAGTACAAACTCAGCAGTAGTTTTTCACGTTCAGGCAGTGCATCAATGGCCTTGATTACAGCTAACCGGAAATCATCCTGCAACAATCTGGATAACGGATCGCCCGAGATTGCACTGGCAAACGTATCCAGAAAATGTTCTTTGCCTTCAGCATCGTGAAAATCATCGTAATAGATCAATTGATGTCCGCTACTTTCAAACAAGACGTCCTGATATTCCGCTAACGTCATTTTCAATTGTTTAGCAACTTCCTTATCGGAAGGGGGTCTGCCCAAATGTTGTTGCAGCGCTTCAATGGCCGCTTCAATTTTGCGCATCGATTGCCGTATGCCACGCGGTAACCAGTCACTGCTGCGCAATTCGTCCAGCATAGAACCGCGTATCCGCTGAATGGCATACGTTTCAAACTGTGCACCGCGATCAGTTTCAAAGCGCGTAATGGCATCTAACAAACCGATCATGCCGGCCTGAATTAAATCATCCACTTCCACGCTGGCCGGCAGCCTGGCTTTTAATTGAAAAGCCAGGCGTTTTACCAACGAAGCATGTTCGTTGAGCAGATAATTTTTATCGGTTTTTCCGCAGGCGTTATACATTAATTTACGTTGCAAGTAGGAGCAACGCAGTCCAGGCGACTTAAAAGAAGTGCAATTGGCTTCGTAGCGTTGCACGCCATTCGCGAAATTATTTTTAGCTTGATCATCAATATTCATAGGTATCACCCCGAAGTTGTAGTGGTCTAATGGGAAATCTGGGTTTTTAGTCTGAAAGTGCTACTTCGTTAGTGTGAAGCAGTTGTTGCGCCAGTCGGGCAAACGCCCTGGATGCGACCGCTTTGGGAAATGCATCCAGAACAGTAATTCCTGACATGCTGGCGCGACGTAAATAATCGTCTTGCGGAACGTATCCCATAAAGCACAGGGGAACAGATAAAAAATTGCCGGCAACTTGCGCTATCACGTCATACACACGTTGTGCTTCCTCTTCATTCACCCCGGTCACCAATATCCCGTAAGAACGTCGGCCCAATTTTCCATGTGCCCGTTTAATTAAGCTGTAGGCCGATTTAATTGAATCCGGATGATTGGTGACCAGTATCACTATTTCGCCGTCATTCAGAATCTCGGTGGTTAATCCATGGAGGTCACTTAATTCACCATCGACCAAAACGATATCCACGCCCTTGCCCAATTCTTCAACAAGTTTGTTTAACTTAATCAGGAGTGATTTGGTCGGTTCAAAGACGACATTGGTATGCGGATCACGACAAAAACTCACCAACTTAAATCCTTGCGTGGTGACCTGTATTGCTTGCTCTATCGAGGTTTTTTGTTTGGCAACGTCCACTAAAGTTGAGCTGATACCGGCTTCTAACCAATTGATGACACTCGGTTGATTGACTGCGTTACTGCGCATATCCAGTAACAGCACCTCGTTACCTAATTGCCCCAAACCCGCGGATAAATTAACTACGGTGGCATTTTTTTCTTCGTTACTTAACGCTGATAAAAAGGTAATGAAACGTGGCTTTGCACCACACAGAATGCGCCGTAATCCTTCGGCCTGATCAATCTTATCCAAAGGACACCTCGCTCAGTTGACGGTCACTCAGGGAGCCGGAGTCATTCGCGACCAGCAGGGGCAATTCCTCATCCTGATATTCAAAGGCCACTTGTTTACGTTTTAATTTGAAGGCCTGATCGACCAGATAATTCTTATTCGCCACATGCAAATCTTCTGGCACGCGCTGACCATTGGACAAATAAAATAAGGTGAGTTTTTGACGGATAACGGCATCTAACACGGCACCGATACTGGCCGCTTCGTCCATTTTAGTGATGATGCAACCGGACAATCCTGTTCCCTGATAAGACTGGATGACTTCGGTCAGCGTTTCTCCCGTTGAGGTCGCGTTCAGGCATAACAATTTTTTGACATTTTCTCCGGACAGCATCGCGATTTGTTCTGACACTAACCGGTCGCGCTGGCTCATTCCGACGGTATCAATGAGCACCGTATGTTTATTTTTTAATTCAGCTAAGGCAATCCGTAAATCCGTTTCGTCTTTAACGGTATGCACCATCATGCCTAAAATTTTTCCATAAATACGTAGCTGTTCGTAACCACCTATCCGATATCCATCGGTGGTAATCAGCGCCAGGTTGCCCGCGCCGTGACGCATCACACAACGTGCCGCCAGCTTGGCGGTGGTGGTTGTTTTACCGACGCCGGTTGGTCCGATTAAAGCAAACACACCGCCCTTATCCAGCATGTCGGTGTCGCATGAAATGGTGTTTATGTTTTTGGATAAGATTTCTTTTATCCAGGTTAAACCCTGATTGACATCGTCGGACTTATTGGCCAACTTCGGCATTTTTTCAATCAGGTAGCGCGACAAACTGGCGCTAAAACCCGTTGAGAGCATTTCTTTCAGCAGCTGAACTTTATGTGGTTCTCTGTGCTGCGTATTGCCCCAACTAATTTCGGTTAATCGCGCTTCCATCATGCCGCGCATGGAGCGTAACTCTGACATCAGTTCGACGGTGCCGGTCATGCCAGGAATTTTTATAGGGTCCGCTATTTCCACAGGCTCACTTTGCTTTTTCTTTATCGCCAATTTAGTTTGTGACTGGAGGATCGGATTAGTCAGCGGGCTGAATTCAACTTCTTTTTTTATTTTGAGCGGTGCAGATGCAATTGCATCATTCGAAACTGCATCGTCCAGGTTAGCGATATCTTTTTCCTCCAGCGCTAAAATTTCGACCAGGCCATTTACGGTTCGGGTCGAAACAATAAGCGCATCTGGCCCCATTGCGGCACGTAGCTTTTTCAATGCTTCACGTGATGTAGCGGCGCTAAATTTGTTGACTTTCATATTTCCAGACTCCTTGGTTGAGCGCTTATTAAAACCTCAGTATTGATGCGAGTTTTTGCCGGTGTTATTAACCGTGCTCTGCTCCCTCTCCCACTTGTGGGAGAGGGCTGGGGAGAGGGTGGCGGCTATGCTGCAAGCGTTATTTATTAAGTCAATTTTTTACAAACCGATCTGTACTTATTAGCGTTACTCCCAGTTTCACGAGCCCTCTCCCCAACCCTCTCCCACAAGTGGGAGAGGGAGCTACACCACAGTTCATCGCACCATTCGCTTGAACTCCGGTGCCTACAAATTCAGACTCAACTCTGCCCAACTAAACTAGTAACTTTAATCGTCTTAGATTCTGGAATCTCCGTATGCGACAACACCTCACTATTGATGCGAGTTTTGCCAGTATTATTAACCGTGCTCTGCTCCCTCTCCCACTTGTGGGAGAGGGCTGGGGAGAGGGTGGCGGCTATGCTGCAAGCGTTATTTATTAAGTCAATTTTTTACAAACCAATCTGTACTTAGTAGCGTTACTCCCAGTTTCACGAGCCCTCTCCCCAACCCTCTCCCACAAGTGGGAGAGGGAGCTGCACCGCGGTTCATCGCACCATTCGCTTGAACTCCGGTGCCTACAAATTCAGACTCAACTCTGTCCAACTAAACTAGTAACTTTAATCGTCTTAGATTCCGGAATCTCCGTATGCGACAACACTCTTAACTGCGGCAAAGAACGCCGTAAAAACCGCGCCAATAACTGACGCAATGAAGCCGGCACCACCAGCACCGGTGTGATACCAAGCTGCTCCTGATGCCGGCATGCCAGTTCCGTTTGCGAAAGAATCGCATCCGCCAGACCAGGTTCCAATCCAACCCCATCCGCACCACCGCCCATAGCGCCACCTGTCAGCGCCTGAGTTAGTAACCGTTCTAACTGCATATCTAAACTCATCACCGATAATTCATTCGTCGCGGGAAAAAGTTGCTGAACAATTGCCCGCCCTAAAGCGACCCGCACCAGACTGGTGAGTTCATTCGTATCTTGCGTGTGCACGACATGTTCAGACAACGTTTCAACAATGGTGCGCATGTCGCGGATATGCACACCTTCCGACAATAAGTTCTGCAACACTTTTTGAAACGACGCCAGCGGCAGCAACTTAGGCACTAAATCATCGATCAGTTTCGGCGTTTCCTTAACAAGGTGATCCAACAGTTGTTGCACTTCATTGCGCCCCAATAATTCCGATGCGTGCGTGGTGATCAGATGATTCAAATGCGTGGCCACCACGGTTCCGGCATCGACGACGGTGTAACCCATATTCTGTGCGGACTCACGACGGCTGCCATCTATCCAGACTGCCGGCAAACCAAATGCCGGATCAACCGTAGGATTACCTTCTAACGCACCGTTCACCATGCCTGGATTAATCGCCAGAAACTGTCCAGGAAAAGCTTCACCGGAACCCATGACCACACCTTTTAAACTGATCGTATATCCCGTTGGTTTCAGTTCTAAATTGTCGCGGATGTGCACGGAAGGAGATAAAAATCCGATATCTTGCGCAAACTTTTTACGGATACCTTTAATACGTTTTAACAATTCACCACCTTGCGCTACATCGACCAAAGGAATTAAGCGATAGCCCACTTCTAATCCCAATGTATCGACCGGCAAAACATCTTTCCAGGTAGCTTCCTCTGAGGTCGCCGGTGATACCGCGCCAGTTGCAGCAGATTCAGATTCTTGCTGCGCCGCCGCCAATTTGGCGCGCTTCATCAAAAAATAACCGCCAGTACAAAGCACCACGGCAAACAGTAAAAACGAAAAATGCGGCATGCCGGGAATAATGCCCATGCTGCCCAGAATAATTCCGGTAATCATCAATACCTGCGGTTTTGCAAACAACTGACCAACCAACTGGTCGCTAATATTTTTATCATTAGCAACCCGCGACACCACAATACCGGCCGCGGTGGAAATAATTAATGCTGGAATTTGTGCAACCAGACCATCACCAATCGCCAGCAAGGTATAAATCTTGATGGCCTCTGAAAAACTCAAATCGTGTTGCACCACCCCGACAATTAATCCACCCACAATATTAATCACCGTCACCATAATTCCGGCAATGGCGTCACCGCGTACATATTTACTGGCGCCATCCATCGCGCCATAAAATTCCGCTTCCTGCGCTACTTCACTACGACGCGTCTTAGCTTCTTGTTCTCCGATTAAACCGGCGTTTAAATCGGCGTCAATGGCCATCTGTTTGCCTGGCATCGCATCCAACGCAAAGCGCGCACCCACTTCAGCAATACGTCCGGCACCTTTGGTCACCACCATAAAATTGATGATGGTCAAAATAATGAACACCACAATGCCGACGGTGTAATTACCACCAATTAAAAAGTGGCCAAACGCTTCAATCACTTTTCCGGCCGCAGCCGGACCGGTATGACCATCGGTGAGCACAACACGGGTCGAGGCGACGTTCAGAGAAAGACGCAACATCGTGCTCACTAACAGCACCGTTGGAAACACCATAAAATCGAGCGGCTTGACCGTATAAAAACTGGTGAGCAGCACGATCACGGCCAGCGCAATATTGAAGCTGAAGAAAATATCTAAAACGATGGTCGGCAATGGCAACACCATCATCGCCAGTATCATCACGATCAACAGCGGCGGAGCAAGTGCCCGGCCGTGCGCCGGTTCAAAACCACGCATCCATGCCGGCAGTTTCAGACTATTCATGCACTGCCATTTCGTTTGCACTCAGATTGGTGGTGGCCGGGTCCAACTCAGCCGGAACGTGAATAACTTCCGGTAAATCAGGCGCAAGGCCGCCCTGTTTTTTATACGCGCGCAACTGAAATACATAAGCCAACACCTCCGCAACCGCGGTGTACAGCGCTTCTGGAATAGGCAAATTTAATTCCGCATGTGCATATAAAGCGCGCGCTAAGGGAGGCGCTTCTAGTAAAGGGATATTGTTTTCCTGCGCTAATTCACGAATACGCGCGGCCACTAAATCGGCTCCTTTAGCCACCACAACCGGTGCACGCATTCCGCCTTCAACATACTTTAATGCCACCGCATAGTGACTTGGGTTGGTTATAACCACATCGGCGTCCGGCACTTTGCTCATCATGCGCCGGCGTGCCATTTCACGTTGTTGGGAACGAATTTTTGCTTTGATCTGCGGATTACCATTCGACTCTTTATGTTCCTGAATCACTTCCTGGCGCGTCATTTTTAATTTATTGGCATAGCTGCGTAGTTGGTACGGAACATCAATCGCAATAATAAAAATCAAGCCACTGGCAATGGAAATAAAACAAATCACGGTTAACTCAGCGACGTGTTTTAACCCTTCGGTGGATGATTCTGAAATCAAACCAATAATGGCGCCGTGATGTGTTTGCATCACCAGATAAGCAATGAATCCCACCACGATTGTTTTACCAATCGCTTTGAGTAATTCCACCAACGATTGCATCGAAACCATGCGGCCTAATCCGCTGATCGGATTCATGCGGTCAAATTTGGGGACGAGCGATTTTCCGGTAAAAAGCCAGCCACCGATTAAGGCCGGTGTGAGGAGTGCGACCAGAATTAAAATTCCGGCGAAGGGTGCTAATACAACTAGCATCTGTAACAACTGCGCAACTTGTAATTCAAAAAGGAGAGTGGAATCAAAAGCGACGCTGCGGTCAAAACGCATGGAATCAGAAAGCACCTGGCTTAATTGCTGCACTAAGTCGCCGCCTGTCATCCACAAAGCAACGCCGGCGGCCAATAGCAACGTACAGGTTCCCAGTTCACGCGAGCGCGGCACATCGCCGTCCTCGCGTGCTTTCTCCAGGCGCTGCGAGGTTGCCGGTTCGGTTTTTTCTAAGCCACTATCTTCTGACACTCACCTCTCCTGTGGATAACACCGCCAGAGTGTGATTATTCGTGCATTGGTTAAATTGCAATCAGATGAATACAGGTGTGAAAGTGCCTTTAATCATCTCTTTAATCATCTCTTTAATTGAACCGATGAACCACAATTTCGTAGGGTGGATTAGACGTTAGTCGTAATCCACCATCGTGGCTCAACGACGATGGTGGATTACGGCTAACGCCTGATCCGCCCTACATTTTTCAATTAACGTAATGCCGATTGTTGAACACCGAGTTCCAATATTTTCTGAAGCGGTGCAGCCAGATAAGGCATGACGATATACAGCATGAGAAAGCCGACCGCGAGGGTGATGGGAAATCCGATACCGAACAGATTCAGTTGCGGTGCTGTTCTGGTTAAAATTCCCAGTGCAACGTTGGCGATTAACAACGCCGTGATCACCGGAAGCGCCAGCTGCACGCCGGAACTAAAAATAAGCGAACCGGTATTGGCAATGCGTAACCAGATACTGGTCTGTTTTGATAAGTCCGTTGCTATCGGCAGATGAGTAAAGCTGTCGGCTAACGTGGCAAGCACATCCAGATGTAAATTCAAACTTAAGAACAACAACGTGGTAACGAGGGTGAGAAACTGACCAACCACGGGCGTATTGCCGCGCGTTTCCACATCAAAGTACGAAGCAAAACCTAAACCCATTGCCATGCTGATTAAGTTACCCGCTAAATCGACGCAGGTAAAAATGAGTTGTATGGTGAAGCCCATCGCAATGCCGATTACGAATTGCTCGACCAAAATGAGTATGCCAGGAATGGATACCGGATCAATTAGCGGTGTGTTTTGTAGGGTGGGTGCGACCAACAGAGCCAGCATCGCGCCCAGGCTGATTTTGATGCGAACCGGGATTGTGGCACTACCAAAAATCGGCGCTACTGCGATGAGACCGAGTATGCGTGTGAGCGGCCAGATAAATGAAGTCAGCCAGAGAATTAGTTGGTCGCTTGAGATGCTGATCATTCAAATCAACTCACCATGCTGGGAATACTGGACAACAATTCGCGTGTGTAATCGGTGAGTACCGTGAGCATCCAGGGGCCGGCAATGGCGATGACGATAAATATGCCGATGAATTTTGGAATAAACGATAACGTCATTTCATTGATCTGCGTGGCGGCCTGGAAAATGCTGACTAATAGTCCGATGCCCAATGCGGTGAGCAGAATGGGAAGTGCGATCATCAAGGTGATTTGCATGGCTTGCTGGCCTATTGTCATTACTTGTTCGGGGCTCATATTTTTCCTAGTTTTTTCGTTCGAGCGAATTGTTTAATGAATCGGGCTGGGGCTCCCTCTCCCGTTGCGCGGGAGAGGGTTGGGGAGAGGGCTCGTGAAACTGGGAAAACGTTATAAGTACGAGTTGTTTCGTCATCCAAAATGAAGTTGGTCTTAATAAATAATGTTTGAAGCATCGCTGCCACCCTCTCCCCAACCCCGCCATAAAACGTTTTGGGCTCAGGAAGCTGCCCTTGCAAGGGCAGCTCGTTCCGCAGGCGCAGTGCATGCACTGCGAAACCCCCGCTACACCCCGCGTAACGGGAGAGGGGGCCGGGTACGGCTAAGTAATGCCTTCATTGCCTTTATAAATATTGATGTTCAGATTGACTGACTAATAAAAACTCTGCGCCAGCGACCCAATCAACAACTGCCATCCATCCACCAAAACAAACAGCATAAATTTAAACGGTAACGAAACCGTCGCCGGCGACATCATCATCATTCCCATCGACATCAACACGGCGGCAACCACCATATCAATAATTAAAAATGGAATAAAAATCGCAAAACTAATTTGAAAAGCCGTCTTTAATTCGCTGGTAATAAATGCCGGAATGAGCATCGTTAAAGTAACGTCTTCAGGCCCTTGCACTTGCGGTGCGCGTGACAGTTTCATGTAAAGCGCCAGATCAGCCTCGCGGGTTTGTTTCAACATAAATTGTTTAAGCGGTTGCGCTCCTTTTTCTAACGCTTCGGTAAAAGCAATTTTGTTTTCATTAAAGGGTTGATACGCATCCTGATAAATTTTGTCGATAACCGGGCTCATCACAAATAAAGTTAAAAATAACGACAGGCCAATAAGAACCTGATTGGGTGGCGAACTGGGCGTTCCTATCGCTTGCCGGAGTATAGAAAGCACAATGATGATGCGCGTAAAGCTGGTCATCATTAGTAACAAAGCGGGAAGAAATGTGATTGACGTGAGGATGAGTAAGGTTTGAATACTCAACACATAATTCTGACCACCGCCCGCGGCGGGTGTGCTGGTGATAACCGGAACCTGAGCGAATGCGATATTTGTGAATAAGCACAGAAGCAGGCCCAACATAACCAGGCTGATGCCGGATGAAAATGTGCGTTTCATATTAACCGGGCTCCGTAGGGTGGGCACGCCTTTGTGCCCACCATCGTTGAAAATTCAATGACGGTCGATGCAACAAAATGTTTGATAAGGAATGAACTTTTTTGAGACATAGCATTGATCAGCCATGGTGGGCACAAAAGCGTGCCCACCCTACGGTAAACCCCACTCATTTATTGAGCTTACGAATACGTTCAGCAGGAGTAATAATGTCCGTCAATCGCATGCCAAATTTTTCATTCACCACCACCACTTCTCCCTGCGCGATCAAACATCCGTTGACCAACACATCCATCGGTTCACCAGCTAAACCATCCAGCTCCACTACCGAACCTTGCGCTAATTGCAGCAAATTTTTAATGGCAATTTTAGTGCGACCCAATTCCACCGTGAGTTGGACAGGAATATCCAAAATAAAATCGATATCGTTATGTGTTTCGGCTTTAGTCTGCTTTTGACTAAATTCCTGAAACACAGTGGACTTCGGTTCAGCAGATTCAGCAGATTCAACCAGCGCTTCATCCACGTTTTTTTCCTGTTCTGAAACAGCCGTACTCTCATCAATGACGGTTTCGCTTGATGTGTCCTCAGCCATGAGGTGCTCCTTGTTTGGTTTCCATTGTGGGATCGATGACGGCTTCCTGTGCGCCGGATGAAAGTAATTTCTCCACTTTCAACGCGTATTGATTATTAAAAATACCGTATTTACATTTCATCACCGGCGTACCGTCGACTTTGACGCAGAGTAAATCAGGTATCGACAAAGGAATCACGTCGCCGCTGCGTAAATTTAAAATGTCGCCTAAATTCATGTGGGAAATGCCTAAGTCAGCGACAATTTCGACTTCCGCTTGTTGAATTTGTTGTGTTATCAACCGGCTCCAGCGTTTATCTGTTTCGACTTTTTCGCCTTGTATGCCCGAGGATAATTTATCCTTGACAGGTTCGAGCATGGCGTAAGGAATGCAGAAATGAATTTCACCACTCACCGCACCTAATTCAATAGTGACCGAAGTACGAACCACGAGTTCATTTGGCGTAGCAATGTTAATAAACCGGGTGTTCATTTCCGAACGTATATAGTCAAATTCAACCGGATAAACCGGCTTCCATGCTTTTGCATAAGCACCAAACACAATATCCAGAATACGTAAAATAAGGCGCTGTTCCGTTTGGGTAAATTCACGACCTTCGACGGGTTTATGAAAACGTCCATCGCCACCAAATAAATTATCGACTAATAAAAAAACCAGATTAGGATCCATTACAACTAGTGCTGTGCCGCGTAATGGTTTGATGTGGACTAAATTAATATTGGTTGGCATAACCAACCCGTCGATAAATTCACTGTATTTTGACAAGCTCACTGCGCCCACCGACACTTCGGCACTGCGGTGTAAAAAGTTAAATAAATCGCTCCGCAACAAGCGCGAAAATTGTTCATTAATGATGTCCAGTGTGGGCAAGCTGCCGCGCACAATACGTTCTTCCGTCGCCAGGTTGTAGGTACGGATGTTGACGTCTTTCGTTTTATTTGTCGCGTTGGGATTTCCGCCGACGCCTTTTAAAAGCGCATCGACTTCTGCCTGGGAAAGAAAATTATCCGCCATGCGTTACTGAATCATGAACGACGTGAAGTAAACACCAAGTAGGTGATGTTCCTCCGCTTCTTTTGGCGTCATCTCATCTTTATTGAAGGGAAGTTGAGCCGCTTTAGTAATTTCATCAGCGAGCTTTAATTTACTTTCATTAGTGAGCAATTCATCGGCCGATTTACCGGACAATAATAAAAGCAGGCGACTACGTAATTGCGGCATGTTTGCCTTGTAATAATTTATTTGCTCCTCATTCCGGACTTGTAAAGTGATGCCAGCCTGAAGATATTTTCCGCCATTTTCTGACTGTAGATTAACGACGAAATTGTCTAAAGGAAGAAATACGGCGGGAGCTGATTTTTCTGCTGCTTTTTTCGCGTCTGTTGGGTGGGAATCTTTATTCGTTAAAAAAAACGCTGCCGCGCCGCCAGCAATACCTAAGATGACGATAACCAGAATGGCAATGATGATTTTTTTCTTTTTTGATCCTTTACCCGGAGCCGGAACGCCAGCAGCATCGCCGGTTGGGACTTCTTTTAATTTTGGTGCTGAGTTTGACATCGGATACCTTCAATTGATTAAAAAATAATACGAAATTCGTTGTACGCGACAAAAATAAAAATCGTAGGCTGGGATGCAATCCGAATGGCACTTACTTAACGATAATCCCCGGAGCAATCCTAACCTCCGCACCGTCATTCCCGCGTAGGCGGGAATCCAGTAGTGTAATTTTATGGCGTTAGCCATCATTATTTAAGATGATGGCTAACGCCATAAAATTACACTACTGGATTCCCGATAAAAGCACTCGGGAATGACGACTCCAAGAGCCCGGTATCGTTAAGTAAGTGCCATTCGGAT
>Ga0209512_1002264_pt1 | contig 21007 bp, 21 predicted proteins | sample frozenSSSSmetaG_FD_184142 | JGI IMG/M metagenome (GOLD analysis project Ga0209512, IMG submission 184142) | Glacier valley bacterial and archeal communities from Borup Fiord, Nunavut, Canada, to study Microbial Dark Matter (Phase II) -... | ecosystem: Environmental > Aquatic > Freshwater > Ice >...
TTCCCAATTCCTCTGATTTAGCAAGGATTTCCAGCTTGTCTGCCAGACTCCATTTCTTGTACTTCATGTTTCAAATGTATTATTTGAAATTTAAAATAACACTCCGAACTTATTGGGGGCTAAAATACGGTGCATACTGTAAAGATATATTTCGTAGAAGATTCTCAACTAAAGGTGCCTAGAACTTACCATTTAGAATACTAAAATGGAAGTGTGTGAGCCAAAGTTTTAAACTCAAAACGCGTCCTTAGCCAGTCAGAGGGTAATAAAGCCAATACCATTTATTTTGATGAAATCAATACGACTAAACTTAGGGTGGTAATGAAATTGGGTAGCGGTATGGCTGTTGGTATTTCTGAATTTGAAACATGGGGCCCTATATCTGCAAATTTGCCAAATATTATCACAACTGTTACTGCTAACCTGGCATATAAAACTCGGGCCAATGTATCGGCCTCTTACACTTTAAAGTTCGACAATATAGATTTTATAAATGATGGTTTAGCTCATCCAAACTCTCGCTGGACTACGTTCGAGTCTCCCTCAAAAAGTGACTGGGTTCAGTTCGATTTTCACAAAATACAAGAGATAAATGCTGCATATTTATATTTTTTTAATGATAAGGCAGGGGTACAGCCTCCCCAAGAATACACGATCTTGTATTGGAATGGTGCGGATTGGAAAGCAGTAAAAAGCATGATAAAAAAGCCGGCACAGCCAATTGAAGATTTAAACGTAACCACTTTTAAAAATATTAAAACATCAAAAATAAAGGTTGTTTTTTCACATCGAGGCGAGAAAATATTTACGGGATTGTACGAAATTGAACTGTTTGATAACTAATTGTCAAATCGATAAAAAAATGGTTATAAGGAGATAAAGATCACGTTTTGATCAATGCTTAGTATTTCGCTTTGTGTTAAATTTTGCTGTAAATATACAAAGGGTAACAAAACCACTAATCACAGGTTATCAAAAAGGCAATGATAACCAACCCGCACGTATTGCTAAAATCGGATACTTTTTATTGCAAATACATAGATGCTTCTGGTACTTTTGCTGTATCTTTTGCTAAAGCTTCAGATTTTGCACTACTAATGGCTTCAGATTTTGCTAGTATAACGGATTAATATCATCGTAATTAATGGGCTCTGGGAATCGGAGGAAATGTTACCTGATGCCCAAAACAAAATATATTTGGTTATTTCGATATTAAATATTTTGGAGAAAATATCATGCTATATGAATTCAGTCATCATACAAGGGTGTATTGTATAAAGTAGAGTCTCTTTCATACTAAGACCGTTACCGATTTTACTGGGCAGAAGGCTAGGAATGATGGTTTTGTGATATTTTAGGTCGCGTATACGTTGGTCATCATATTCTTTATGATGTTTATTTTGGACTAAACATAAAATACGAAATACTTTAACTTCCACACTTGATTTTGCTACTTCCAATATTTGTGACGTTAACATTTTCAAAACATAATTATATCTGTTTGTTGAATTTCTTTCTGTAGGATAGTGGGCTCATTTTCATCTTAGTTTTGAATAATTTATAAAAGTGAGAAATATCGGTAAAACCACTATCAAAGCAGATTTGGGATACAAGCTGGTTGGTGTCAACAAGTTGTTGAACCGAATAATTAATTCTGTACGAGATCACCGTTTCCATAAACGTTTCACGTGTGATCTTTTTAAAATATCTACAAAACGCATTCGGAGTCATGTTTGCTATTTCTGCGGCTACATTTAACGAAACACTCCTTTTAAAATTTTCTACTATGTAAGTAAAAACAGGATTTATTCTTTGTTTATCCGCCAATGACTGCTGCGCATTTATAGCGTCGTTACTCAACAATTTGAAAGACTCTGTGGTAGATAGATCGTGTAAGATTTCTAAAAAGCTCATCAACTGCTTAAAATTGTTTTCCTCCTCTACAAGAGCAATCATGCGTTTTTTTGTAATGTGCTGTATCTCTTCCGAAAATCTGATTCCATTCCCGCTCCTTTGTAAAAGTTCTTGAATACTTGAAAATTCAGGTTTGAAAAAAAAATGCTCTCCCAAAAAATCTTTTGAAAACTGTATCACTATCGAATGTGCATTTATCTCACCTTCAATAATATCGTCTGTTTTCCAACAATGAGGTAAATTAGATCCAAGGAGTACTAAGTCTCCACTAACGTAATCTTCCATGTTGTGATTTACAAAACGCATACCCTTACCCTTTAAAATCAAAGTCAATTCATATTCAGGATGAAAGTGATACGGGGCAGTAAATGCCATTTCTTTAAATGATCTCAACAGAAATGAATTTTGATGAAATGATTGTAGCACTTCGAAAGATGGCTTGTTCATTGGTCTTTTTTATTTCAAAAAGTCAATTTACGAAATTTAAGGTTAAAATAAACCACTTATTTGAGAATTTATCCATTTTTTAGGTATTTCTGATTCATTAAATTTGATCATATCAAAATTAAAATCAATGTCAGCCACCTTAAATAATTTACCCACATTAGATGGTTTTAAAGAAATCTCAAAACAACAAATAAGCGAATTCCACAAAAATGGACATGTACTTATAAAAAGTGTCATCAACAAAAAAGAAGTAGGCGAGTACAGAAATGTAATTGCCAATGCCGCCGATAAATACAATACAGAAAAGCGAAAAATAGAAGATCGGGATACGTATGGTAAGGCCTTTTTGCAGGTCATGAATTTATGGTGCTCTGATGAAAGAGTAAGGCAATTTGTGCTTTCAAAACGTATGGCTAAAATAGCTGCAGACTTATTGAACGTAGAGAATGTGAGAATTTATCACGATCAGGCTTTATTCAAAGAACCTGGGGGAGGACCAACACCATGGCATCAAGATCAACACTACTGGCCGTTAGACACACATAATACCATCACTATGTGGATGCCTTTAGTGGATATTAATACGGAAATGGGCATGCTTACCTTCGCATCAGGATCGCATAAAAAGGGGTGTGTTTTTAATAATGAAATATCAGATGAATCTCAGATAGAGTTTGAGCAATACATAAAAAATGAAAATTTAGAGGTATCAAGAGCAGAAGAAATGGATGCTGGCGATGCAACCTTCCATTACGGCTTCACGATACACAATGCACCAGGTAACCATTCTAAAAAAATGCGCGAAGTAATGACGATCATTTACTTCGCTGATGGTGCACGTATTACACTGCCACAGCACAAATGGCAGGTTAATGATCATAAAACTTGGTTAATGGAATTACCCGTTAGTGAGTTTGCTGCATCTGAGTTAAATCCATTGGTACTATAAAAAATATGCAAATCAAATTCTTCTGCCCGCATTGGGGCCACGAGCACTTATCAAAACAGATATTCGCTGCAAAAGTTAGTGCAGCAGGCTATGATGGGGTAGAAATGGTTGTGGCTACAAATAAAAAAGAAAAATCTGATTGGAAAAAGCAATTCAATGAACACCAACTCTTGTTTATTGCCCAGGTAACAGCAGCTGGTAAGGATGGTGGATTCGAAGAACACTTGAAAGAAACTACCTATTATCTGGAGAATGCAATGGCTATGGATCCGTTAAAAATAAATTCTTTTACTGGGCGTGATTATTTTTCTTTTGAACAAAATATGGAAATCATCCAAATGAATTTAACAGCAGCATCAACACTAGGAATACCCTTGGTACATGAAATTCATCGGGGACGTTTTTCGTTCAGTGCGGCAACTATGAAGCCTTATTTGGATGCCTGTTCAACGCTTAGGCTGAATGCAGATTTTTCGCACTGGTGCTGTGTAAGCGAATCGTATTTACAGGAGAACGAATTATCGGAATTGATGAAGGAAACGATTAGAAGATCATATCATATCCATGCACGAGTAGGTTATCCGCAGGGACCACAAGTAAACGACCCGCGAGCACCAGAGTGGAAGGATGCTTTAAATTACCATTTAACCTGGTGGGATGAGATTGTTTCTATACATTACCTGAAAGGAACGGCTCTGTTTACCATTACACCAGAATTTGGTCCGGTGCCCTATTTAAATGCTTTACCATATACACAAAAGCCTGTTGCAGACCAATGGGAAGTAAATATTTGGATGATGGACCTATTAAAAAAAAGATATAGCAAGTATACTCAATAAAAAACCTAATGAATATGAACACATTCATTAGGTTACGGCAGTTAATAGGCGTTTATCTTGTTCTTATGTTGGTGCAATCAAAGCACATGTATTTGGCGTACGAAAAGGGATTTCTTCACATTTTTTTAATACAAAATGTTCCTACGTTGTTTGTTAAAAGTATAATAAATGCAGTAAAAAGTGCATATTCTGCTTTACAGTTTACCAATGTTTCGCCGCAAAACTTACCAGGTTTTCCCGGGCAAAATTTACCATTGCATAAGAATCCTAGCCCTAACAAGGCTGACATTCCGACACAAAGGTTACCACTTCAAGTGTGTTTACCCGTCATTGCTAATAGATTTGATTATAGATCAATTTATAGAGATGGCGAACAAATCACTAAGTATGCAAAGAGTACGACAAATATTACTTCTCTTTCTGTCGCGGCCTACTGTTCATCTTTATTCTACTTTATTTAAAGCGACAGGCAATGGTCTGCATTAACGTCTGTGATTTGATCGTTTTCCCAAAAATATGTTTTTTAATTGATTAAGCGGTAATGTCATGTCCAGATTTAAGAAGTGCTCCATACGCATCATATACCATATTCTGCAGCTGGTTTAGATATGCGCTTATTGATTTGGAATTCTCTTTTGTAACAATAGACCTTTAGATTTGCAATTCCAGCGGGTCTGGTTTGCATGATCTACCAGCTGCAGATTCTGCTCTTTTTACGTTGACGGGAATGCGGATGTAGATTGGCGCAACGCCATCGATGTAGTTCTTTTGCTTCTTCATGTAGAAGAGCAGGCTAAAATTAGTTTTCATAATGTGAACATTAAGAGTGATCAACCCGAGCCCGATTTTTGGGCAAGAGCTACATCGCCATTAAAAACAATTTAATTAGCGATGTAAATTTAGCTTTGCAGGATGACGTTTACAAGATATAAAATTATTGAACTATTTGTAATACAATTAGTTATAACTGATTCAGTGAGTCGTGAACTACTCTAAAACTATTCACCGAATCACTCAGCAAAGTTTTGTGAATTCGTGCGAAATTTGGCAATTCCCTAAAAGCAAAAACCCTGCTAATCGTGCGATTGCAGGGTTTTATACATTTTGATAGTCTTTGGTGTGAACCTTATGGTCGAAATCTCGAACACCTTTGTGTCAGATTTAAAACGAATAATTAATTTGGCTGATGAACTAGATGATAAGTAATGAAAGTTCTCTAGTAGAGCTTTTTTGTGATTTCACTACTATGGTATTACTGAGTTCATAAATGGTCTAAGCCGTTATTTTGACTCGATGAACCAATATCAATTTCCTAATCCTGAAAAATCAATTAATCTCTAATAAATAAAATTTCAATGAATTACATTATGTATAACTTTGGCAAGTTTAGGTCAACCAACTCTGGTTTATGCAATCTAACTGCAAGAATAAATTACGTCAAAATATTAGACTATTCACGTTTAGTCTCTGCAACCGCAGGAAAACTTTGCACACTTGTAATATAAACTATGATGATAAGTTGGGTCGGAATCTGGGTGGAATTGAAAAAGTCTTTGAGTTCTTGTATCATTTTCCAAATACAACTTTTGCCATTGTAGCAACAAGTTCTTCGGTCTATTATGATTATCTACATTGTTGAAAATAATTATGATAAATGGATTTAATAGAACATGTTTAAATTTAATTTGCGTTTATAATACATAAAAAAAACTTAAATAACGCTCTTGAATAGAGATTTCGAAATCTCCATTGACAGGCCTGAATATCCCAGGATCAAAACAATTTTTTACGATTTTATCCTCGAAAATAACTCCGGTTAGTAGCATAATTACTCAGCAAGACATTAGTTTGATGGTAAAGTACTATGTTTGTTGTAATTGATTATCTATGAAAAAAAATATCAACTGCGATCTTCAAACCTGTTTTATGTGCCGCCATACTTTGCCCGAATGGCATACAGCAATTGGTACCCACAAACGCAATTTTATTGCTAAAAAGGGTGAGGTAATTATTAAAGAAGGAGATCTAGTTACGGGCGTTTATTTTGTTACTTCTGGCAATGTAAAGGTTCATAAGCATTGGAGCGATAAAGAACTAATTTTACGTTTTGCAAATGATGGAGCAATCATCGGACATAGAGGAATAAGTTCTAAAACCGCTATATATCCAATCTCTGCTACAGCATTGGAAACTACTTCAATCTGTTATGTGGATATCGAATTTTTTAAAACTACGCTTAAGGTAAACCACGATTTTGCTTATTCTTTATTGATGTTTTATGCCGATGAACTCCAGACTTCGGAAAAAAAATGCGTGAATTGGCTTTAATGTCAGTAAAATGTAGGTTAGCGGTTGCAATGTTAACTCTTCGGGATCAATTTGGAATAAATAGTGATGGTTTTTTGAATTTGCATTTAAGTCGTCAGGATTTAGCAGCATATACAGGAGCTACTTATGAAACGGTTTTTAGAACTATGAGTGAGTTGCTTGCAGAAAAACTCATCTATGTAAAAGATAAAATGATTGGAATTTTAGATGAATCTGGTCTTCTGGATTTAAGTAACAAATAAGAAAATGTTAGGAATCGTTTTATGTGGTGGCCAAAGTTTACGCATGGGGGCAGACAAAGGTTTGTTAAGCCATCAAGGTAAGCTTTGGGCAAAATTGGCGAGCGATAAGTTTGAATCAGTAAAACTAACGGTAAAATTTTCCGTCAACCCATATCAGGAAGAAAAGTATGTCAATCACTTCGAGAAAACAAAGCTAATTATTGACCATCCGTCGCTTAATTTAAAAGGCCCATTGCTCGGTGTACTATCGGTACATTTAGCAAATCCTGATAAAGATTTATTTCTACTTGCCTGCGACCTGCTGCTCATGGAAAGTCGTATTTTAGAAAAACTTATCGAAGCTCAGGCTTCCAATCATTCATTCGAGGCTTATATTTTTAAGAAAGATGATCACCAGGAACCTTTATGTGGGATTTACACCACAGCAGGTTTGAAAAAAATACTGAACATACTTGAACTAGGTAAATTAACAAAGCACAGTATGAAGTTTATCTTATCCAATTTGAATGTTTGCGAAATCAATGTGGAGGATAAAGATTACCATTGCTTTGAAAATTTTAATTCTCATGCAGAAATTAATAGATTATAACAGTAGCAGTTGTGAATGGTCAATTTTTGAGAACTGGCTTTTACAGGCCTCACAAAGTGTACAACTATAATTTTCTGGTAATTCATCGAACGCCGTACCCGGATTGATGTTGTTTTCAGCTTCACCAAGTAAATCGTTATAAACCGTTAAGCAATTGGAGCACTGATGAAGCACTACATTATCTTTTGCAGAATTTTCTTCAGTTTTTGTTTTTATGCTGATTTTGCTATTTTGAATACGGTTCTGGCGTTGTTTGTAAAACAGATATACTGCTCTCCTAATTTGTTCGGGCAATATCAATCGTGGATTACCGCGACTAAATATTTCGCCTGTACGTTCATTTGGGTTAAAGTCTTTAGCGCATAAAATATCGTAAACCGCGAAGAGTTTAATCGCCCATAAGTTGATGATGTAACGTTTCCTGATTAAGATACTACTGAAAATTTCACTTTTTTTACGGGTTTTAATTCCGAAACAAATGCCAAAAGTTCTGATGTCGTTTGCGCTTAAATATTTTACCAGAAAGTTTTTTAAGGCTAAACCTTCTAAACAGTTGTCTTCCACCTGAAAATTCAGTTCGTTTGCTGCGTGTCGCATATTTAATTCAAACTCTTCCAGCAGGTCGTTCCACAGTTTTTTATCTTTTTCTTCAATTCCTTTTATGATAATGGTTTTCCATGAAGTGCAGCAAAGCTGGCCGAGCTTGGTATCTAAACACAACTGACACAAACGTTTTAAAAAAAAGACGTTAAATAATTCATCCCTACGGTAAATGCCCAACCAATATTTATTGTTGTAGCGGTTCAATCCTTCGTAATAGGGTAGGTTGAAAGAAGATAATTCTGCTCCGTTTTCAGCTGGTTTTAGCACAAAATCCGACTCTTCCAGCTGCGAAAAAAGTTCGTCTCCGCTGGCATTCTCATTATCAATAAACCGACTAGGATAATCGGTGATAATTTTTTCAATGGTTTTGGTCAGCTTTGCGATATGGTTGGTATAGCAAAGCTGATCCCATTCATAAGTGATATTGGTTTTAGGAAAACGGATAATCAAGTGCCAGTAATGTTCCGATTGCGACGAGGCAATCCAATTGATGTTTCCGGTTAGCATCGGAGTAAAACTTTGATTAATATCACAAATGTTAACTTTTACTTTGGGCTTAAAGTCAATATCGTCTAAAATATCTTTGTAAATACCGCCATTTAACCAGCTGCCACGTATAAAAATTTCTTCAGCTGGGTAAGAGCTGATGATATTTGGAGCAACATTTTTATCAACCTCATAATTGACACCAATCTTTCCTAGTTCGACTATAAAAGTGGAAACATTATAGCTTTCCACATCAACCAATAATTGCTGCCTGAGTCCAAAACGAACATACTGAATTTTTGCTTTGCTTGCAGCTACAAGGATATTATACAAATTGCCGGGAGAAATAATTCCGCCAGGGAAGTTGATGATAATAGTTTGTTCCATGCTATGCGCCCATTAAGCCGAATTCGGTAGTTGCCTTCGCAAAATTCTTATTTTCATGCCCTGGTCTGCATAGTTTTAAAAGTGCAAACCTTTGAATATTAGTTAAGTTTTGCCACTGGAGTATGGAAATATCAAGTTGTAACTCTGACGATTTTTCTTTGAGCATCTGTGGAAGTTGAGCCAAATTTTTCCACGCTGGATAAGTCTCTACAGTAAGTGGCGTGGCTACTTTTCCCGTATGTTTTGTAACCAGCCCAGCCAGATAATTTCGGTAATATTCTGTTTCTAAGGCGTTGGTTACTGGAAGCAATGCCAGCTTAACTCTTTCGGAAGGATGAAACCGGCCCCATTCTGCCAATTTTAGTTTGATGCCGGCCAAATCCATTTTGAAGCGAACCACCATCGGGATACAGCGGACATTTTCTTCCATAAAATCCTCCTCGAATTTAAAATATTCAATGTCTTTTAGATTAATAAATTCCGAGGATTCGATTTCTGCTTTCTTCATCATTTTAAATTTATTGCGCTAATACAGCTTTGGGTGCAGCTTTTAATATGTTCACAAAAGAATCAAGAATGGCTTTAACTTCCGGTCTGCAACTTCCACAGCCCATTCCGGCACCGGTCAGCTGGCAAAGTTGCAAGTGATCTTTGCAGCCATCTTTTATTTTATTGATTAAATTGCCTTCGCCAACATTATTGCAGCTACAAACCGTTTTACCAATAATCGGTTCAGTTGTTTTTCCACTTCGCAAAAGCTGAAGCCTTTTTTCGCTCAGTTCTATTTTGTTTCCAATGAGATTCCTAAATTCCAGAAACTCACTTTTATCGCCAATTAATATGGCGCCAACTAATCTATCGTTGTGGACGATGCATTTTTTATAATATCGTTTTGCTTTATCAATGAATGTAATTTCTTCGTAAGTCGGGTCGTTTTCAGGCACTTCTGCCATACCCAGCGAGCATAATTCTAAACTATGCATTTTAAGAATATTCATCAATAAACTGCCCTCATAAAATTTGGAAATATCCCCGCACACATATCGGGCAACAATTTCTGCTTGTTGCTCTGCTGCTGCTGTGATGCCGTACATCTGGCCATAAAATTCAGCAATTTCGCCAATGGCATAAATATTTTCATCGCTGGTTTTTAAGTATTCATTTACCACAACACCTTTTTTACATTCAATCCCTGCATCTTTTATCAGTTCAACATTGGGTACTGTTCCAATTGCAATAATCAGCGATTTACAATCGATTAGCAAACCACTTTTTAAGCGCACTCCTGCCAGGTATTTTTCTCCAATTACCCGATCAATTTCATCATTATAAAAAATTTCGATGCCTTTACTAATCAGTTCTTCATGTAGTAACTGACTTCCTAACGCATCAAGTTGCTTGCCCATTAGCCTCGAAATCCTTTGAATTATCGTAACCTTAGAACCTGTTTCTGTTAGTGAAGTGGCCAGTTCAATACCGAGCAAGCCACCGCCAACAATAACCACTTTTCCATTGGTTACAGCAGTATGTTTTTTAAAGCTGTCGGCATCATTACGGCTTCTCATGGTAAATATTCCCTTAAGCGAAGGAAGATCTTTGAGCATAAAAGCCCTGCTGCCAGTGGCTAAAAGCAGAATGTCGTAATGATGAGTTTGTCCTTTACTATCCAGCACAGTTTTATCATTTTTATTGATTTTATTAATTCCCAAGCCCCGATGAAGTTTGATGCGGTAATCAATTTCTTCGCTGTCGCTCATTTTGATGAGGTTATTCCATGGTAAAGTGCCAATAATATAATCTGGAAGGAGTACGCGGTTGTAAAAAGGAAAATCTTCTTTGCTGAAGACTTCAATATCATCTTCAATATTTAAAGCCCTGTAGCTTTTTACGAAGCCACAAGCCCCTGCTCCGGCACCAACTACAATGATTTTTTGACGGAGTTTCTTGTATAGCCTTATTTCTACAGCAGTGAACTTAAAATCAGGTTCTTTGCTTAAAGGATCAACAAGGTTGTTGGTGAGGTTATTTGCCCGATTTAAATCACTATTTAAAATCTTACCCCAATGCATCGGCATAAAAACAACACCGGGTTTTATATCTGCTGAAAATTTTGCTTTTAATCTCACATTTCCAGTTAAGCTAAGCATCTCAACAATGTCATTATTTTGAATGTTTCTTTTTTCCGCATCTGAGGGATGGATTTCAACAAAAGATTCGCTGATGTGTTGGTTCAGTTTATTTACTTTTCCGGTTTTGCTACGGGTGTGCCATTGGTCTCTTATTCTTCCTGTTGTTAAAATAAGCGGATGGTTTAACGTTAATGGCTCAGATTGATTTTGATCATCAAAAGATAAAATATTTGCTTTCTTATCTGGGGTATAAAACTTGTGATCTTCAAACAATCTGGCCGTTCCAGATGATTTTTCGTGTTTTGGATAAGGCCACTGAACTGCTCTTTTTTGTTTTAGGATCTTGTAATTCAATCCACTAATATCAATGTTCGTTCTTTCGGTTAATGCGGCATGTTCATCATATATTGCTGATGAATCCTTAAAATCAAATCCATCATAACCCATTTTCTTCGCAAAGCGACAAATAATTTCGGCATCTGGCAAAGCCTCGCCGGGAGCTTCTAACACTTTGCTTAAATAAGAAATGTATCGACCGGCATTCGTCATCGTGCCTTCCTTTTCAGCCCAGGCTGCTGCTGGTAATACTACATCAGCATATTTTAATGTTTCTATTTTGTTACTGATATCCTGAACAACAACAAATTTCGCTTTCCTTAAACCTTCTTCTGCTTTACGTACATCGGGCAAACTGATTAATGGATTGGTACATAAAATCCAGATGGCTTTGAGCTTTCCGGTATTCAGTTCATCAAACATTTCGGTAGCGGTAAGTCCGGGTTTATGCTGGATGGTTCCTAAAGGGATTTGCCAGAATTTTTCTACTTCATTGCGATGGCTTTCATCACTTAAATTTCGATGTGCCGGGAGCAAATTGCTCAATCCACCAACTTCTCTGCCGCCCATAGCATTCGGTTGACCGGTAAGGGAAAAAGGACCGCTACCAGGCTTTCCAATCTGCCCTGTAATTAAATTCAAGTTAATGAGTGATAGATTTTTGTTAGTACCCACAACGCTTTGATTAAGTCCCATAGACCACATGGTGATAAAGCTGGTTGAGTTGCCGATAAAAGATGCGGCCCGCCGAATATCGTTTTCATTGAGTCCACATATTTCGGCAGCCTGGGCTATTGAAGTTTCAAAAACCGTCGAATAGTATTTTACATAACCATTTGTATTTGTCGAAATAAAATTGAGGTCAATTTTACCGTCTTCAATTAAACACCTCCCCAATGCGTGATGCAGCGTAATATCTGTGCCCGGGTTAAGTTGTAAATGTACATCGGCCAACGAACAGGTTTGCGTTTTCCGTGGGTCGCTGACAATAATCTTAAGATTGGGATTCTTTGCTTTTGCCGCTTCAACGCGGCGCCATAGGATGGGGTGGCACCAAGCTGGGTTTGCGCCTGCAACGAAAATACAGTCCGTCAGTTCAATATCGTCATAGCCGATTGGAACAGTATCCTCTCCTAAGCTCATTTTATAAGCGACAACCGCACTGCTCATACATAAGCGGCTGTTGGTATCGATGTTATTGCTACCGATAAACCCTTTCATTAGCTTATTAACAACATAGTATTCTTCCGTTAAACATTGGCCACTGGCATAAAAAGCTACACTGTCTGGACCATGTTTTTCTATCAGCGCCTTAAAAACCAAGGCAGTGCGTTCCAAAGCTTTGTCCCAGCTCACCCGTTGCAAAGGCATGTTCTTATTGTAGCGCATTGCAGGATAAAGTAATCGATCGCTTTTATCGTTTGCCGTGTAATGTAAATTCATGCCCTTACTACAAAGCATTCCTTTATTTACGGGATGGTTTTTATCACCCTCAACCATAATTCTTTCCTGATTATCCTTGCTGAGTACAATGCCACAACCCACACCGCAGTAGCAGCAGGTTGTTGTATTATTGGCTAATGCGATGTTTTCGACCTTCAATTGAAATTCGGGAGTATAGTATAAATAATAATTTAATTTCCTGTTGCCAAGATTAGTTTCTCAATCTTTGCTTCTTTCTGTGCCATTACTGTTCTGAAAATAAAAACTGCAATGCCTATTGCGAGAATGATATAACCAAGTAGCGTGAAGGCTGCAGTGTAATCAATTAATTCTTTTTGAACAGTTTGGCCGTTTTCAATTACAGATTTTGTTAGATGACTGGCCTTAGATTTAAACATAAAAGCGATCAGCATGGCACCAATATTTCCTCCTGCGCCAACAATGCCGGCTATGCTACCAACGGCTAAGGGGTTAATGAATGGAACTAAACTATAAGTAGCACCATTAGCCATTTTTAAACTTAAACCGAAAACGAACATCATACAAATCGCCATTCCGATATTGCCTGATTTAGCAAACCAGATTAAGCCAATGCCTTCAATCAATAATAAAAATGAAAGTAAAAGTGTTTTACCATCAAAACCCCATACTTTGCCGATTTTATCAGCAACGATTCCGCCCAATGGTCTGGCGAAAATATTAATCCAACCAAAGATTCCAGCTACTAAGCCTGCAATGGCAAGAGTTGCTCCAAAAGAATCTGTAAAAAATATAGGGGCAAAATTGTCTACCGTTATTTCTACCCCAAAACACGCAGCATAAGCAATGGTTAGGATCCAAGTGCGATAATCTTGTGCAGCAATTAAAAAGCTGTTTTTAGTACTTTTAACCTTTTCATCTTTCAGGTTTTTGAAATCACCCATCGGACTATCCTGCGTGTATCGATGGTATAAAAAAGCACAAATTAATAGCATTACTCCAGGAAAAATCATTGCGAAACGCCAGCTATCTGCCGAACTGCAAAAGCCTAAAGCGGTTAATGCTGATGCGATTAAGGGCATAAAAACATTTGCTGCACCACCACCGGCATTACCAAACCCACCTGCGGTGGCATTAGCAGTGCCTTTAATGCTCGGTGCAAACATTATAGACGTATGAAATTGGGTAATTACAAAGGATGCACCAATTACCCCGATGGCTAATCTGAATAGTAAAAATGAGGTGTAAGATTGGCTGGTTCCGATTAGGAGGACAGGTATGGCGCAAAGTACCAAGAGCCAAGTGTAAATTACTTTTGGGCCAAATTTATCAATTAATCTTCCAATTAGTAAGCGGGCGAAAATGGTTGCTGAAACGGAAGCGATCTGAATGTTTCCAACCTGATCTTTCGTAAGGTGTAATTGCTCTCTTGCTATTTTCATTAGTGGAGCCATTCCAAACCACGCAAAAAAGCAAAAGAAGAAGGTGAGCCAGGTGATGTGAAATGTTTTCATCTGTACACCCTTCAATGAAAATATATTAAGTTTTTCTAACGGCTTATTTGTAGTTTGAGTGGTCATTTTGTCTATTTTTTAAAGTGATTTATGTTAAAACTTATAGCCTAAGCCAGCACCGATATTCCATTCTCCATTTTTGGCAGTCGTTTTCGCATTGTAATAAAGAGGTAGCTGAATGATTAAATGGTGAAAGGCAACAGTTAAACCAAAACCCAGGCTTGGGGTAAGTAAAGTGTTTTTGGTAGTTGGAAGTGCTACTTTTTCTTTTTTAATTCTTAATGAGGGAAGTAATCCTGCAGAAACTGAAAAAGGTTTTTTGTTCAACCTAATACTCGGACCAACACAATTAATATAGGCACCATGATCTATATATCCCACTACAATGGTTCCATCGAATAAAGTTGCTTTTGTTTGCGCCTTAGCAGGTGATGAAAGCATGGCTATTGCAAGGCAGCTTATAAAAGCTACATATTTTTTGATTGTCATAAATTTTGGTTTTGGTTTTGTTTGTTTGATTAGAGGGTTGAAAGCGAGGTTTATTAAGGCCTCACTGCTATGTAAACAGTTCCGTTCTCTACCTTTACAGGATAGGTCCTGATGGAGCATTCGTCCCCACTTAAGCACTCGCCAGTTTTTAATGAAAAATTCTTTTTATGAAAGGGGCAAGCTACCTTAGGTTCGTCTGTAAGTGTTCCAATCATGCCACGGCTTAGCGCCATTTGCTTTCGGTGCGGACATTCATTCTGGGTTGCGTACCATTCATTTCGTCTCGTAAAATAGAAGAGTGCAATTTGCTCCTCTCCATTTTTTACGCATACGCCTCCATTTTCCACTGCATCCTCAACCCGGCATGCGGCTAACCAATTGTTTGATGTGTCTGTCATAATTTTTGAGTTTACGGTTTGATAGTTTGTTGTTATATGTTTGGTTAGACGATTTTCCATTCTGGAGTGCGTTTCTGTCCTCTCATTTCTACAAATTCAATTGTAGGATCTTTTTCTTCGGGCGCATTAACAAAATGCGAAAAGCGTTTTCTAATGGCAGGATTTTCAACCGCCTCTTTCCATTCACATTTATAGGTGTCTACAAGTTTTTCAATTTCTGCTTCCCATTTTTCCGCCATGCCCAAGCTGTCGTTTACAACCACATTACGCAAATATTCTATCCCGCCTTCCATTTTATTAAGCCATGTTGCTGTCCGTGTTAATGGGTCAGCTGTTCTAATGTAGAACATCAGGAAGCGATCAATGTATTTAATGCAGGTGTCGTTATCCACATCTGAAACCAGGAGCAAGGCATGTTGTGGTTTACTACCCCCGTTACCGCATACATACAGGTTCCAGCCCTTTTCGGTTGCGATGATTCCGAAATCCTTACTTTGTGCCTCGGCACATTCCCTGATACAGCCGCTCACGGCAGATTTGAATTTGTGTGGAGCTCTGATACCCCGGTATCTCTCTTCAATGCGAATGGCAAAACTTACACTGTCATGTAGTCCAAATCGGCACCATGTACTACCAACGCAGCTTTTTACTGTCCTTAAGCCTTTTCCATACGCGTGGCCACTTTCAAAACCTGCAGCAATTAATTTTTCCCATATAAAAGGTAAATCATTTAAGTGGGCGCCAAACATATCAATTCGTTGTCCCCCAGTAATTTTGGTGTATAAATTATATTTTTTGGCTAATTCCCCAATAACAATTAATTTTTCCGGAGTAATTTCTCCGCCAGCTACACGAGGAACAACTGAGTATGAGCCACCTTTTTGAATGTTGGCTAAAAATCGATCATTACTATCCTGAGCGGTATCATTTCCTTTATTAAGAATCATCTCATTCCAAAGACTTGCTAAAAGTGATGAAACCAAAGGTTTACAGGTTTCGCAACCGTCAGATTGGCCTAATATATTCAATACCTCATTATAACTTTTTAGCTGATGTATGTGAATTAGATCGTATAATTCTTGTCTGCTGTAATTGAAATGTTCACAAATCACATTCCTTACATATTTACCTTGCGCTTTTAAAGTATGGAGCATTAGGTCTTTTACCATTGGCATACATCCACCGCAGCCGGTTCCGGCTTTGGTATATTTTTTTATGCCATCTAATGTTTCACAGCCTTGGTCAATAACAGAATTATAGATATCGCCTTTAGTTACGCCTTCGCAGCTGCAAATCAGCGCTTCATCGGGTAGGCTAGTAATACCTGCGCCATCCTGCTCGCCACCTCGGCTGCCCAAAATTAATTCTTCAGGATTTTCTGATAATACGATTCTGTTTACACTGGTTTGCAACAGCAAATTATATGCTGTTGCATCGCCAATTAAAATACCTCCTAAAAGGTATTGCCCGTCGTTACTAATATTTATTCTTTTATAAATTCTTTTGTGTTTGTTTTCAAAAACGATGGTTCTACAATCTGGCTCATTAATAAATGGATCGCCAAAACTGGCTACATCAATTCCTATTAGCTTAAGCTTTGTACTCATATCAAAGCTTTTAAAAGACTTATTCTGTGCACAAAGGGTAGCAGCGAGTACTTCAGCCATTTCATAACCTGGGGCAATGAGTCCGTAGATCATGTCCTCGAAAAGGGAACATTCTCCGATAGCAAAATGCATGGATCATTGGTTTGCATTTCTGAATCCACTACGATTCCACCTCTTGGGCCAACTGCAATTCCGCATTGACGGGCCAGTTCATCCCTTGGTTTAATTCCTGCCGAAATTACAAGCATATCAACCGCGAGTACAGTGTCGTCACTAAATTTTAATCCAGTAATGTTGGTTTCGCCTTCAATACTGCTGGTGTTTTTATTCAAATGGATTTGCAATCCAAGATCAATCAACATTGATTTTAGCATTTCGCTCCCTGCCATATCAATTTGTCTAGGCATCAATCGTGGCGCAAATTCAATAATGCTGGTCTCTTCAATGCCTAAATCTATCAAGGCCTTTGCTGCTTCAAGACCTAATAAACCACCACCAATAACCGATGCCTTTTTGGAACTTTTGGAGTAATCTGCAATTAAATCAAGATCATCAATAGTACGATAAACAAAAACGCCTCCTTTTCCTATACCTTTTATATTAGGTACAAAAGCAGCAGAACCAGTAGCAAATACCAAAAAATCGTAGTCAAAATTCTCTCCTGATAAGGTACTAACTCTCTTGTTCATTCTATCTACGCCAGTGACAGGATTATTAAGATATAAATCAATTTCTTGCTCCTCATACCATGATGCGGTAGACATGGAAAGTTCAGCAGCAGTTTTGCCGTTAAAATATTCACTTAAGTGAACCCTGTCGTATGCCTGTCTCGATTCTTCTCCGAAAACAATTAATTTAAAAGAATTAGATTTAGATTTTAGTTTTTCACAGAATTTATATCCAACCATCCCGTTTCCGATAACAATTACTCTTAATTTATTCATTTTTCTAAGTCTTTTCTAGTTTTGTTTGGTGTTTATTGGCATTTAACTGATTTAATTTGATTTTATTAATCCATTTCTCATAATATATTAGTAATTAGTATCTATAAAAAATATAATTGTCTATTTATATGATTTTTGATAGTCAAATGTATGCATTTATTAACATTAAATCCATTAAGTGTGATATTTATTATATAATATTTATAATTATAGATAATTTTTTACCACTTTTATATCTAAATGGTTAAATTATAAAAATAAAATAGAAAGATATGGAGGATTGTAGACTTTTCATAATGGGGGCGGGCCCCGGAGACCCGGAACTACTAACATTAAAAGCATTTAAGGTGCTCAAAAAAGCAGAAGTTGTTCTTTATGATAATTTAAGTAATAAAAAATTGCTTTCCATTGCCCCAAAAGCATGCAAAATGATCTATGTGGGGAAAAAACCTTACGAAAATTGTACTCCTCAAGAAGAAATTAATGAATTGATAGTAAAATATGCCAAAATGTATAACGTGGTAGTGCGATTAAAAGGTGGCGATCCTTTTATTTTTGGAAGAGGTTTCGAAGAATTATTATATGCAGAAAGGCACGGTATTAAGTCACAATATATTCCAGGTATTAGTAGTATGCAAGGTTCGGGCTTTATTGACGTTCCCTTAACTCATCGGGGAATTAGTGAAAGCGTATGGATTATTACCGGGACTAAAAAAGACGGAAGCCTTTCGAAAGATCTAGCCTATGCCATGAAAACATCGGCAACGGTCGTAATCTATATGGGAATGAAAAAATTGCAGGAAATTTCTGAAGCATACAAGCTAGCTAGTTTAGGAGCTACGCCTGCTGCAATTATTCAACATGCAACATTACAAAATCAAAGACAAGGTACGTGCGAGGTTAAAGACATTCAGCAAATGGCTTTGAAAGAAGGTTTGGCTTATCCTGCAATTATTATTATTGGTGACGTGGTAAAAGCTAGAGAGATTGTTTCTGCTCAACAACAAGTTGAGCAGAACATGGAAATTCTATATAGTGCTTAAAAATTTTTTATTTGTTCAATTTCTATAGCCAGAGTGGAGATCTTGGGAGGAGTGATCATATCATTTCGGAAATTAGGATCAGTTTGTTTCGCTGAAATATTTTTGTTGACTGGTCAATTCGCTACGGAATCGCTTGGTCAATGGTTCCGAAATCTCCATGCAAGCCTTCATCCGCTATAATTTCGTCAATTACACATTTAGGACAAAAATATTCAGGTGATAGCACTAACGCAATGTCATCTTCTTTTGCTTTTGTAAGAACATTTATAAATTTTGCTTTTGCATCTTCTTGGTTATTATTGCCAATGCGTGTATGATCCGCAAAAAAAAACACTTGTAGCTGGTATAAAAAAAGCTATTGCGTTGAGTATCCCGTTTCAGAACTTAAAGCTCTTTTGAAATACTAAGAGTTACTATATCTAAGAAATTTATTTTTGAGGAATTAACAATAAATAGTGAAACTTTTTAATTTAAAAGATAAATATAGTTATATTTATGATAATTATTTAACCTTAATGCGTGTTTTCAAACAACTAACTGACAGTAATATTAACAGTAAAAATAAAAAACCCCTGTAATCACTAATTTACAGGGGTTTAATTTTCTTATTGTGATCCTGCTGGGATTCGAACCTAGCCAGAATTTTAGCGTTTATTCATTATCTGGGAGGTTTTTGATTTAGTACTCACCGAATCGCTCACCATTTTTACAATACGTTTTAGCTGCAAATGCTATGGTGCAAAAATAGATAATTTCATTTAAAAGAAATTCAAATATCTTGACTTTTTTATCATTATCTACTGTTGTTATTCAAAATACATCTAGCTTGCATCCCACGGCGCATTGTGAATAAGATACTTTGAGACGGCGTTGAAATTGTAATCTTCCCCTAACTAGCTACGTTCAAAACTAAAGAATTCCAATTACTATTGCTATTATTATCTTGTTGTAATGTGGGAAACTGGCGCTGGTTCAGCGCTGAAAGTTTTCCATATTTCAATAAGAATTCTGTTGGCGTCAGATGTCCCAGAGCAGCATGTGGCCTTTCGTTGTTGTACATCCAAGCCCATGCCTGAGCATATTTTCTTAATTCAGCCAAGCTCTCGAACATATAACAGTCAAGCACATCCTGTCTAAATGTCCTGTTAAAGCGTTCGATCAGGCTATTCTGACTGGGTTTTCCAGGCTGTATATAATTCCAGCTGACGCTATTCGTCTTACACCATTCTGATATCGCCGTAGAGATAAACTCTGGCCCGTTATCCGAACGTATGGTGTCCGGCTTTCCTCTCCAATCAACTAATTTGTCTAATTCCTGTATCACCCGTTGTGAGGGTAAGCTGCTGTCTACCGTTATGGAAAGTACTTCCCGGTTGAAGTCATCAATGATATTTAATTCCTGAGCGTTTTCCCATTTGCAAGTGTATCATGCATAAAGTCCAGGCTCCAGGTGACATTTGGATAGATTGGATAAAGCAATGGTTCCTTAACTCGTGTCGGAAGCCGCTTTTTCCTCTTATTTCGAAGGTTTAGACGCATGGAAGTATAAATTCGGTAAACGCGTTTATGATTCCAAATGTATTGCAGCTTTCGAAGTCGGTGAAACATCAGCCAGAATCCCCAGCTGCGATGTGATTCGGCCAGAGAAGACAACTGATCTATGATTTCTTCATCATCTTTTCGCTTAGCACGAGGCCTGCCGAAGGCTCATCTGGAATGTCTCTCTGGCATATCCAACAAGCTCCCGTTTTTCGGCAGGCCCTAAAGCTTTTTTTCAATCACATCTTTAAGAACAGTAATCTGAAATATCTGTTCAGCTACAATCTTTTTGTATTGTACCAGCTCCTTCTCCAGGTCTTTCAGTTGCTTAACCTGGGAAACCTCCATCCCAGAATACTTGCTTTTCCATTTGTAAAATGTCCCCTGACTAATGCCATGCTCGCGGCAGATATCCGAAACTGATTTCCCTGATTCCTGTGAAGACAAAATCTTGATGATTTGTGGATCACTAAAATTGCTTTTTTTCATTACCCTAAATTTATTAAATACTACACTTATTTCTGTAGCTATTTTTTTAGGGAAGATTTCAAACTTAGGAGAAAAACCTAAGGGCAAGATTTATTAATACGTCAAAGAGCGATGCTGAACGCTTCACAGCGAACAACCAAGATTCCCATTTGATCAATCATGGTGCAAATTGGAAATAAGGATAATTGCTAGCAATAATCCTAAAGTGAATGGTGAATTGTGACTAAGAAGAGAGGAACGTTGTACATGTCAGCCTGAGGCTGATCATTTTCCAGATCATTTAATTTGATCTGTTAGTTTATTGTTTTTAGTT